>Ga0302293_10001387_pt1 | contig 11996 bp, 1 predicted proteins | sample III_Fen_N2_2_FD_198758 | JGI IMG/M metagenome (GOLD analysis project Ga0302293, IMG submission 198758) | Peat permafrost microbial communities from Stordalen Mire near Abisko, Sweden - III_Fen_N2_2 | ecosystem: Environmental > Terrestrial > Soil > Wetlands > Permafrost | place: Sweden: Abisko... | reverse complement strand
AACGACGTCCTCTTCCACCTCGCCGGCCTCAAGCTCTACCCACAAACGATGGCCGCATGAGCACTACCCACAAACTTCACGGAAGTGCCTGAATTGTATGGAGATGGCTCCGTATTTAATTCATCTGCATCCCAACCAGTAGATGTGTATGCGTTAAATGATTCGATTGTTTATGTGGCCGTTGGTGGGAATGATATTGATGCTCCTAAGGCAGTGGTAGTATATGATCTCAATCAAAAAAAAGTGATTGAATCACTTCCGAAGGCATGGAACCATAGAGCGTTCTCTGTAGCTATGCAGCAAGATCGCAGTATTCTGGTTGCTGTACCTCTAGACGGAAAAGTGTACAAAATATCGACAGATAAAATCGTTTCAGTGTTTGCAGGTGGAGGTTCTCAAAATAATAATGCAGATGGTGTGCCAGCAACATCATTGGTTTTAAAACAGCCAAGTAATGCGCGTGTATGCCCTGACGGGCAAGTGTTGATTGCGGATGAGCAAGGATTTCGTATCTGGCGCATTGATTTGGATGGCCGTGCATATTTGTATGCCGGAAATGATAGTTCCACCGTCAGTGGAGATGGAGGGCTAGCGATTCATGCGGGTGTGCCAGGGCCTCGTGGAATATGGTGTGATCGAAATCTCACAACATATATTGCTCAAGGACCAAATACTGATCGGAATTATGATTATGACAAATATCATTACATTAGATCTGTGGATCAGAATGGAATAATTAATACGATTGCCGGTGTTGGGAAATATGATTCAACGACTTTCCCCACTCCAACTTTGGAAGCAGGAATTCGTAATCCAAATTCTCCTGTAGTAGGAAAAGATAGGTATGTATACTTTCTTGATAGGAATAACTATCAAATCTGTCGTATTCGCCCGCTGTTTGAATGGAAAAAAGACAGTCCTCAAACTATCGCCGACCCGTCAGGGCGTAGTCTATATCTCTTTAGACAAGATGGGCGACATCTGCGGACATTGGATGCTCGAACACGTGCTGTACTGCGTTCGTTTGTCTATGACACTACCGGGGCATTGCTGGCAGAAGTTGGTGCCGGTGGTGACACGCTGTGGCTTCAAAGATCTTCGAATGGCATAGATCTTCATTTGCCAGGGCGTGGCACCAGCGCCATTCATCTTGGGCTGGATGTCAAAGGATGGTTGAGTGATATCACACCCGCGAATGGTAAAAAAAGCTCGATCTTGCATTCGCCAAATGGACTTCTACAATCATTCATCGACAAAAATGGCAATGCTGCACTTTTTGAATATGATAACGAAGGGCGCTTTTCAGGTAAGCTTTTGCCTGATCTTACCAAGTCCATTCTTGAAGTTGAACGATCACAGGATACTTCAACTTGGGATTATCAAAGCCAAGAAGGTCGCTCCTTCAAATCTGTTGTCATTGATGAATCGGATGTTAGCGGGCGTAAAATTCAAGTCCGTAGACTGTCTGATTCTGCCGGTTTGATATCAGAAACAAAGTTGAGCCTTCCATCGGTTCGCGTTACAAAGAACCCGTCAGGCGTTTTGGATTCTGTGCACACCAAGCAAGATCCTCATCTACTTTCCTTGGTACGATATCCGGATTATCGAAAAGTATCGGTCTCTGGAGCCGGATATGAAATGATTGATTCTTCAAGCAGAGCATCATATCAAAATGGCCTTGCGAAACTGGATTCCACCAGTGAGAATCGCTACCACAGATCCATAAAGCCTTTTGGTTCACTTTGGAAAAATGGCGCAAGTAACGCCCTTGGCTTCAATACGCCATCAGGTCGAATGAGTAGTTTTGTTATGGATTCAAGTATGCGAATTTTTAATGATTATACAATTGGAGTTGTGCCGACATCTTTGACTTACGGATCAATGGGGAAAATTGATTCCGTGAGTTCAGCAGGCCGCAGCATATCCGTCAATCATTCACCCAATGATGGCGGACTAATGACTGTGAAAGATCCTGTAGATCGAGAAATTCAAATTGCGCCCGATAGCACGGGAGCATATCAGGGACGTATCCGTATAAGTTCTGCTCTTAGTGTTCCCCTTCTTGGACAATGTCCAACATGGAATGGCTACAGGGTTGCATATGACCGTGACGGTCTTTTACAATGGGGTGCGCGAAGTGAGGGAGATACGGCGTGGTTCAAGCGTGATCCAGTAGGACGACTGATTGGCGTTCAAGTTGGTAACTGGTCCAGTTGGAGTCACTATGATACAACTCGAAGGCTTGATGCCATTACAACCAGTGAAGGTCAAGTCCTGGGTATGGCATGGTTGGGAAATTGGAATGTCCTACAGACATGGAAGGGAGTGACGCAAGGGTTCGTGTCCAGAACCTTGGATAAATCAGGAAACATTGATACGATCCAGATCGACACCGCGTTGCGTCTTGTTTACACACGAGATCTCGACGGATTGCCAACCAAGATTCAAGTTGGAAATGAATGGGTATGGCTCACTCGCGGTGCTTCAGGCTTTTTGATTAGTGACAGCACTGAGCACATGGCGACAACACACAGTTATAACCCTCATGGTGAGTTGAGCAGTGATACCTTGTATTCCAGAATCTCAGGTTCACGGGCACTTGTTTGGAGCGTGACTCAGAGCTACGATTCCCTTGGCCGTGTAATTAGCAATTCTCAGAATATGTCGGGTAATTTCAGCGCCTCGATTTTTCACTATAACGTGCAAGGGCGTGTTGATTCCATCTTCCAAAACGGTTCGCTTCACAGCTTCATGATTTGGGACTCTTTGGGGGAGCGTGTTTCAGGAACTGTTGGTGGTCAATCCTTTGTACGTACATCGTCAGCGACGGGAATGGTCATAAACCAAGGTGGGCGACTTTGGAGTTGGGGTCCAGGAGGACGATTGCGCTGGTCGGTCACTCAAGGAGCCAAGGACACCACAAAGTATCAGGTCGATGTCTTGGGACGCTTGGTTGGTGCCTCGCTCCCCAATGGATCCAAGGTTCAGTTTATTCTTGATGGATTGGGGCGTAGGGTTGCCAAGAAGCTTGATGGCGTTCTGAAGGAAGCCTACCTCTACGACGGCATGGATCGTTTGGTTACCGTGTCGGACAGCTCAGGTAGGCTGAAGGTTGAGTATGTCTATGCCTCGCGTGCCAATGTACCAGATTGGCTCAGATTCAAGGGTCGGCTACATAGAGTTGTAACAGATCCACAGGGCAATGTTCGGGCTGTCATTGATGCAGGCAATGGGTACGTTGTTCAAAAGATTTCCTATGACCCGTACGGATTTCCATCGTATTTGATAGGGAATGCTGAAATTCAACCGTTGGGGGCTTTGGGCGGCCTCTGGGAATCTCTCACAAACTCTGTTCATTTGAGTACTGGGGATTATTTACCAAGCGTGTCGGAATGGGTTGATCGTTCACGAGGTAGCTTCCCATCTGGCGACATAAATTTGCGCATTCGCTCTTCCCGTGGAACAGAGGTGACACCGTGGTCGTTCTGAAAAGGCTGCTTTGCCTACTGTCTGTCATAACTTCTACAGTCACCGCAGGATCTGTGGCTGGAAAGTTTGATCCTAAACAGCTCTCTGCGAACCAGCAAATCTTTTTGTCGGCATCAGGTCAGATTCTTGTATTGGATCCCTTTGGTGATAAGCGTTTGGCGCCCTGGCTTAAAGATACGACTCACATACCACTTGGGAATGGTGAGTTCTTCGATGGGCCACTTCAAGTATCCAGTGGAACTTCGGATTCATCCTATTTGTGGGCGATGATTCGATCGCCATCCGGCCCGTCGCTTGTTCGGCAAGGTATCAATAAATTGAATGGAAACCGACACAATCCAATGCGGATGGTGTTGAATTCTACATTAGGTTCCCTTGACTGGTGGAATGATACGCTTTTCTGTTTGGATTCAGGGCGTATTCGTTACATTCCTGGTCGTGAGATGACTGTATTACATTCAGATTTTCCTTCATCATCAGGTGTTCTGGCGACTTCTCTGCAGGTGTGGTCTGGTACAAATGCTGGACTTCTTGTCTGGAATTCAAGCAATATTTGGTTGTGGAAACATGGTGTCTCGACCCCCACCTGGAATCTTCAGGCTCTTTCTGGCGTTCCGACGAATGGAATCCTATCGGTTGGATTGTGGGGTACACAGAAATGGGTAAGCCTAACTACAGGGAATAAAATTTCCTGGCAAGGAATTTCTACCACTGATTATATATCGGGTAGTGCAGGAAAGTTCTTGGCCGATACCGGAACATCTAGTGTTCTTTATTGGCAAATGGCTGAAAGGAAACTTTGGCGTCTATCGCCAGGCATTCAGCAACTTCTGGCAACTGGAATGGAAGAGCTGATTCCAGCAATATCTGCAAATGCAAGCGTGCTTTTGGCGGGAGGAAAGCTTGCTTCAGCTTTGATGCTAGATCATGGAAGTATTGGTCAGCAAGGGCAATTCCATCATTTGGGTGGCTTTGGAATATCCAGCTTTCAAGTCAATCCAACAGCATTTTCGCCGATATTGACGGATAAGAATCTTGCGTTAGTCACCGTAGGGATTTCGGCGTCTGGAGAAGTTATTGATACCATCAAGGTGTTGAATCAATGGGGTAATTTCGTCAGCTACTTGCACACAGGGAAATCGTTGCCAATTGGACAGTTGGCTACATCATGGAATGGCAAGGATGCTGCAGGTAAGGTGATGCCTTATGGTAAATACAAGATTGTTCTTAATGTGAATTCTGGAGTGTTACAAGCCAGCGATACCATATCTGTGCTGTTGGATACCACGGCGCCAAATGGAAGACCCGGCTGGAACGTGAATTATATGAATTCGCATCTGTTTAGGCTGTTTCCAAATGATTCTCTTGGTGTGAATCTAGCGAATGTCTTGGACGATAATGATACATCAAAAAACGTATTTGCTCATCTTTCGTTCATAAATGTAAAGACCCATGAGGAATATCCAGTAGAAATTTCTCGTGATGCCATTAAGTCCAATAAAATACCATTCCAAATGGCAATCCGCAGCATTTTGCCAAATGGCAACAGTTTGCCGGATGGCGATTATTGGATCAAGTGGTCTCTGTCAGATACGCTAGGCAATACCACTAAGGTTGATTCTGTATTGAACTCTTCGGCGAGTGGGGTTCGTGATACTTTCCGTGTGGTGTCGTTACCTCCGGGAGTAAGAACTTCGTTCTCGCCTTATTCATTTTCTAGTACTGATCCTGTCAAGGGGATCTTAAAAGTTTGGATTTCTGGCCAGTCAAAAACAAGCAATTCAATATCTGTATATGTAGATAAGAATCAAGTGTCCGTGCGTGATTCAAGCGTTCTACTTGATGCCAATGGCAGTGCTTCATGGTCGTGGAATCTTGATCTCACTTCATTGAAATTGACATCAGGTATTCATACCGTACGTGTGATAGCCAGTTCAAATGGATTGGTAGGGTCTGGATGTACAGTTTTTCAGATCGGTGCCTTGATTCCAGTGATTTCATCTCCAGCGTCCAATGATACAATCCGTTGGGTTACTGGTGATTTGCTCGTTCGGGGCACTGCAGTGGATCCTGTTGCATCCATTGCTGGAACTCCCGTTTATCGTCTTGCCATCCGGGCGGGTTCGGTGAGCCTTGGGAACATCTCGTGGTCAAGTCTAGGTTCTTCCTGGACTCGATTGCCTGTTTCTGTTGGTAACGTTTTGGCCAATCAGTCAAACATCAATAAGTTGCAAGGAGATAATTTCGGCTCCTTGGCAAATGTTGGTGCGATCACGCGTATTGCTGGAGATCAGGTTCTTGGAAGCATCCCTGCTTCAATCCTTTCCCGTGATTCCATTTTTACCGTTGGACTGTGGTGTGGTAAGGGGGATTCCGTTGTTGCCGTGGCGAATGTTTTCAAGATTCGTCGCATTCTTGATACCACAACACGAGGCATTCAAGTACAATTGATCCGTCCTACATTGCCTGTAGTGGACTGGACTGGAACAGACACACTGACTCGGAAATCTGTCTGGAGTCTTTCCTCGCATCAAGCTGGTCGTCTTGAGTGGGATGTGACCTTATGGCAATCTTTGGGAAATCAACGCTCCATTGGCTATCACTGGGCGTCAAGTTCGTTTGATTCGATCGATACAATCGTAATCAATGGAAGAAAGTCAGATGGAACATTTCTGGCTGGTGGAGCTTGGACGTTGTCCGTTACAGGATCGGCTTTCAATGGTCAGTCTTGGACAACCAATTCAAGTTTATCAATTATTCCCCCTATTTTGTCACCAACTGATTCTTTTTTAACCGTGACGCCAAATATAGTTGATCTGTCTATTGTGCAAGTGACTGGAATGCCGCATCCAAAAGTAATAGTAAAGCTTCCAGAAGATGCATTGACTCGGGTGAAAATCCTGGATAAGAATGGTGCGATTGTTTCGTACTTGGGGCCTCATCAGAGTGCGAAATGGAGTGATTCATGGAATGGAAACGATACAAGCGGAATGAATAGACTCAGCCCGAGTGCAGGAGAACAATCATATTTGTTTGTGTTGGAGGCGAACGCAGGAATAAATCATTGGATAATATTGAAAACTGATACTTTGAAGGTGCTGTCAGGCGCATCGATTGTTGATACAAGTGATTCTGGTGTGGCTGTCGATGGCAATGTTAGATATGATCAATTGGAAGCAAATCTCATTTCGGATTATAAGCTGCGTCTAAACGGTGAAGGAAATTTGGTTTATTATCCGCAAAGAACGCTGAGTGTTGGCGCTTATGCTTCAGGATTACAGCTTGCTCGGAAATACAATCAAGTCGACTATTCAATGGAATGGGCAAAGTACTACAATTCAACGATTCTGCAGGCACAGCAAACTACTTATTGGGCTTGGGGTGGACCATATCTTGCCTTTGAATGGAGGTGTTTTGCACGCTTATGGGGACATTGCGTCCTTGCTGGTCCAGTAGTAACTAACCACACAACAGGTGGTACTGCTAGTCAGCAGAAAAACTATACTCGTTGGTTTTTTGCTGAGAAAAGTGATGCAGATGGATTAGGTGTGAGATATCAAATTGCAGATTCGGTAATTGATCCAGAACAGGCAACTGGCAAGCTGAGTCGGACATTGCGACTTGGGTTGAAGCCATATTTTGATGTTGCAAATCCTTGGGATGATAGCGCAAGTATAAGTGTTGATGGCGTGCAGAAGGTTTATTCGCGAAGGAATTTGATCTGGGTATTTGGTGGTAATAAATATTCAGGAGATTTAGATGGTGATCCAGTACAGCGTGTTGTGGATAAATTGAAAGCTCATTATGATGTGTGGAACTCCAATTCAAACTGTGATCCTGCGTTGATTGATTCTTTGGGAAAAGTCGCATGTGATATTGTGCCTGCTGAGATATCTAATCTGTGGCGTTCAATTTCGTCGACGGCATTTGCTGATGTTGTTGATACGACAATCGGATTCATTTCCTCACAAAGTAGTGTATTGCAAAGCCGATATTCTGTAACTCCTGGCGTGATTAATTATTCTGGATATTTTGATTTGGGGCGCCCGATGATTTTTGATTTCAATAATGCTGCATGGGGAAAATCTCCAACGTATAGTGAGAATGACTATTTTCAGGGTCCATATTCGCAAAATGAAAAGGATAAAATTGGAACTCCTGCTTATAGTGTCTATCATGCAGGAACGGCTCCAAATGCTCATGGAAATGAAAATACAGATATTTTTGGAACCCTATTTAGTGCGCAGAAATCGCTCAATTCGCCAATAAACGTAACCATCGGGGTTGCTGCTACAGATATGTTCCTGACATCTCTTGTTGCTGATGCTTGGAATCTGATATTCACAGATCCACGTCCTGGAAATAATGGGAACTCTATACTTGGAAGGACGAATGTATTTTTAAAGTATAATGGGTCTTATCCGGGTGAAGAATGGTGGCTTAATGGTGATAATCAGTATGGGATTACTAGTGGTAGTTATGATTTTGATTTTCATGGAAATGGTAATAACGATTATGGTATGCGGGATCAAGAAGGGTATACCGTTCCTCCAGTCATGAATTGGGCTTCTCCATCGTTGTACATGCATGATTCAACAGTGACCGTACTTTCGCACAAGCTATTTGCTGATGAAGGCGATAAAAAATTTATGGATGGACTAGTTTGGGAGGGAACCAAATCTGGTAAGCAAATCAAAGGGCAATCAGAGTTTTTAGGCTACAAGAACGGACAGCGGGGCTATTGGTTTAGGCCATCCCAGTACGCTTATGATGTAGTAAAGGATACTGGAACAATAGTTCCTCGAATTTTCACAGTGAATCATTTTGGTGACACCCTATCGGAACTTGATTATGTGAATGATTACCGGCATCATGTGGTTTGGGATTCATCATCTCTAAGTCTTTTTTCGAATCATAACTTGGCATTCAAAGTTCGCTTAAAAGTTAATGATACGACATTTGGCGTGGTCTGGGATACGGTTTCTGTGCCTTGGCCAATTGAGAATATTTCTGGATTGCTACCCAATCACTTGGATACATTCACTTTGCCCAGTCGTCTTTGGGGGAGAGGGAATGCAGACGATACAGGTATTTCTCGGATAAGATTTCGTGTTGTTGTTTCTCCAGATTCATTGTGGGATCCCCGCAACGGCAAACCAATTTCAAATGATTCGGTTACAGTGTCTTTGCGTCCGTTTTTTTCGGATCTTCCTGATAATATCCTTACAGCTTCAGATTCTCTCAAGCAAAGGATAAATGCTCGTTTTGGGTATGTCATAGATTCCACATTGTCGTGGAGCATTGAAGTTGCCGATACTTTTGGAAGCGTTCTCTCAAATCAGTCAAAAGTGAGCTGGCGCTTGGACTCGTCTGAGAGGAAGAAAATATCATATCATGATTTGATCGCAAAAAAAGATGGTTCTGGATATCGGAAATATCCAAAATTTATCGCGAAGTATGGGACGACCCCAGATACGTTAGGTTCTTGGAACACAAAATTTGACCCTCGTCTTTCGCTGACAAACGGCTGGTTGTACTATCGCAAGGATTTTAAGGGTGATAACTTTACGACAGTACAGAAGAATATTCGAATCAAGTCATTCCTGAAGTTGAAAACCACAGATACGATTCCTTGGTATCGTCCTTGGTGTTCAAGTGCATTCGTCCGCGTTGAATCTACCTCGGCCGATACTTTTATCTTGAACCCAAATTTAACTAGGGACACGTCATTCCACTGGAATGCAGAGATTTATTATGTCGATGGGGAAACACGCAACCTTGACTTGGACACAATAGGTAAGCCTAGTCTTGATCACTTGGATCTTCGTTTATCATCGTCACGTTCAAGTCAGCGTTTTGTTCGTCTTAAAGGTGCTTTCCACCGCGCTCCTCCTGTGTCTAACCCGAATGGATGGTCGTTGCAGTCATGGAAAGTCTGGGGTGTTAAGGATTCGACTTGGACGCCTTTGCGCATACCATCTCGCTACACAGACAGTTTAGATCGCTTCCGAGGCATTCGTCGCCCATCTGACACTGGTGATGCTTGGTTTGATTCGACACAGTCTTCAGATGTGGCTTTTTGGAATGTGACAGGTTTGGAAGGGAAAGCCCAATTTGCTTGCCAAGCAATTTATACGAATGGAAATGCAACTCAATCAGTTTGGGTGATTCGTCCATTCTTGATTGGCTCGCGTCGCGATACTGCTGGTGTTACACCTGTCATCGATGCCTATGGGCGTGCGCAACTTATTCTGCCACCTAGCAAAAACGGGGATACACGGCCGATTGTCCTACACACCTTGGCTGGAGCGGATTTAGGTAAGCTTCCCATTCCTGGAATCGTTCCTGCTGGGCCAGTTATGCAAATGCTGCCTTCTGGTATGACATTCTCTCCTTCCGCTCAGATTAGTTATCGTATGAGCTTGAGAGAAGTGCTGCAATCTTTGTATCCAGATTCGATGGCCAAGTTCAATGGATTCAATCAGGATAGTCTGAATGCGCATTATTCAGTATGGAAGCAATATGCTAAAAAGCAATTGGCGCTTTACTTGCTGACCGACAAAGGGAATCTGGAGCCGGTACCAACAGTGATAACAAGCGGATCGGATTCATTGCTTCTAGATTTGGATGTTACATATTTCCAACTTGATGGAAGCGTGGCACACTTTTCTTACTGCATTCCACTGGCAGGATCCCTTTTGCGGAATCTTCCTCCCAAATTTGAATCTGCTACTTGGAGTGTAAAAAATGGACTTGAATTGATTGGCAATGCTTCGGATGCCAAGCGGATTATTCCCGATAGTTTGCCAAAATTTGTCCGAATCCATTTGCAAAAAGATTCCATCCCAGACACCACTCGGGCACTTATGGGACCTCAAAGCGTGTCGCTTGATTACATGTCTCGCTTTGATTCGTCATGGCGTGATTCTTCCCTTTCTCGCTTGTCAAGTGTCATTTGGGCCTTTGCTCGTTTCCCTGGCTCGAATGCCTGGGCGAAGATCCGCATCGATCGTGATTTGCATAGTCCTATCATCACTGGGCTTCGTGCAGTAACTCCTCGTATTTCTTCCACCTGCAACGACAGTTTGAAACTGTTGTTTACTTCGACAAAGCCGGGAACCTTCCGTTTTAAGATCTTGGATTCGACTCGCAAGGTGGTTGATATTCAGACCTTTGCATTGCTCTCAGGTGCAAATTCGGCATCGTGGTCATCGTGTGTGCTTGGCTCTTTGTTACTGAAAGGGCGGTATCAAGCATATATTGAGCCACAGGATTTGGATGGCCGAACGACGCAGGACACAATTTCGCAGATGATTTCGTTTGGAATTGACACGTCACTTCCGATCATTGATTCACTGACTGCTGCGCCTGTTCCATTCCGGCGAAACTTGACAGGGCTGGGAAATGGACTCTTGGTCAGCGCCTACGTTGAATCCGTTCCAGTTGGTTGGCAAGCACGTTTGAGGGCTCGCTCAAATGACTGTGGAGCCTGGACTGACGTTGGGGCATTTAGTCAAACTCGTTCTGGACTCTTCCAGTTGCGCTGGAATGGAAAGGTTGGCTCGCTACCAGCTCCTGCTGGAGTCATGTCCTTGCACGCTTATTTTGTCCAAGACACATCAGTAAGACAGGTCACTCGTATCGCGATTGACACTTCCTCACTGGTGGTAACAATGGTAGCCAAGCCGGATACCATTGTGGTTGGAACCCGAACGGATCTGAACATTTCTCTCTCGCTTTCAGAAGCTGCGCGAGTTGTTGTGAAATTGCAAAGCATGACAGACACCTCGCGTACAGTCCGCATTTTGGGATCGGGAGTGCCCTGGTTGCTTCCCGACTCGGCATCTTGGATTCCTACAGGTAAACTGGGTTTGAGTGTCTCTTCAAAGCGAACCGACTCATTGCGAGGGGCATGGAAGGTTTTGCTTCGCGTCTCTGACAGCACGGGGGCCGGTTGGGAAGTTTCTGATACCGTTTTCTTCAAGGGGGTCTCTCCGCACCTCACTACCGTCTCGGTGCTCCCTGGAGCAAATGACACCATTTGGCCAGAGATTGATCAGTCGAGACTGGCACGTATGCCGGTTCGAGTGAATGGAACCCCTTACCAACAGAAAGCATCGCTTGTGGTGGCATCTGATCGTACCGGATTGGTTATCCGCACCATCCGTAGGGCCGGAAGTGTTTTGAGAATCGACACTCTTGCGCTAAAGACGGGATCACAGGTCTTCACCTGGGATGGCACGGTTAAAAATGAGGTTGTGACTTCAGGTTGGGCTACGTTGGAATACAGAGCAACGGATTCGTTGAAGTCAGCCATTGATTCACCATTGGTTCAATCCATTTGGGTGGAGCGTTTGCCTCGTGCAGTCATTTGGGCAGCAAATGGCCTGTCAAATTTGAATGCTGTGGTGGTTCGTGATTACCTGCAATCGAAGAAGATCGATGCTCGTATCTATTCATCGCAGTGGGTTCTTCAATACCTTGATCTTGTTCCTAAGGGCACTGTT
>Ga0302293_10001376_pt1 | contig 12044 bp, 8 predicted proteins | sample III_Fen_N2_2_FD_198758 | JGI IMG/M metagenome (GOLD analysis project Ga0302293, IMG submission 198758) | Peat permafrost microbial communities from Stordalen Mire near Abisko, Sweden - III_Fen_N2_2 | ecosystem: Environmental > Terrestrial > Soil > Wetlands > Permafrost | place: Sweden: Abisko... | reverse complement strand
TGGCCAACGACACATATTATTTTGTGCTTTATTACGAATCGGGCCATAAAACCAAAACGAAATTGGGATACATAACCATTGTCAGGTAACAACAGCTTTTATGAAGAAATTATTCTACATACTTGTTTTTCTTTGTATCACCACCCCGGCGATAAGTCAGTCCAATATCCGGCTGAATAATTTCTGGGGCAACACCAATTACATCAATCCGGCATCTATTTACGATAAATACAAAGCCGTTTTCAGTATTGCAGCGCAAAAACAGTGGGCTGGAATCGAAGGTTCACCTACTACTTTTTTTGCTTCTGGAACAACTTATCTCGAAAAATACCACACTCAGCTCGGAGCTTCATTGGTACAAAGTACGTTGGGATATACTTCTATTACCAACCTGAATGTGGCATATGCCTACGCACTGGTACTTCGTGACGATTGGCAAGTGCACATGGGGTTGGGAGGAAATTATCAGTCTGTGGCTTATGATCTGTCGAAAGTATGCCTAGAAACCGACATCGACAATATTGCCACTCAAAAGTTAGTAGCTTCCGGTAGATTTAATGTTGATCTGGGTGCCGAATTATCGAACAAGACCTTCAAAGTTGGGGTAGCCAGTCAAAATCTATTGTCGCTTTTCCCTTCGGAAATCCAATTGCAGACAAACACCAATTTTATTTATGCCAAATATCATAATGAAACCAATAGCATTGCGAATCTGGGTGCAGGTATTTGCGGTATTCAGTATGCCAATCTATACCAAATGGAGTTCAATATTACCGGGTATTTTAAAAATTTTCAGAATAGCGGACTTACCGACAAACCTGATTTATTTGATTTAGGAATGTTCTATCGCACAGGTGGAGAAGCCGGTTTGATTTTTGGAATAAACATAACCGATGCAATCCATCTGTCCTACACGTACGACTATCATTTTGGAGGTATCCGATACGGCTCTTTTGGTACCAACGAATTACTCATCACCTTCAACATCCGACGCGAACCGATGTGTCATAACTGTTGGTATTAAATGCCAATCATTGATTCCATTATAAACGATTTAACATAAAAGAAAAAGAACTTAACTCCATCAAGGAATTAAGTTCTTTTTTGTAGCGGGAACGAGAGTTGAACTCGTGACCTCCGGGTTATGAATCCGACGCTCTAACCAACTGAGCTATCCCGCCATTTTTTAAAAGCGAGTGCAAAGATAGTTATTCTGTCATATCTGGCAAAACATAACCGCTAAAAATTTGGAATTTTAATTGTGCTCGACATTATTTTAACCCTAATTCATCAGCCACTTTAAACATAAATGCCTTAGCATCATCATATTCATTTGGAATTATGCCATCCATAATAGCATCTTTTATCCTCATTTTTATTTCGCCAACAATGGCTGAAGCAGGCAAATTGAATGTTTTCATGATTTCTTCGCCACTAATTGGAGGTTGAAAATTCCTTACCCGGTCTTTTTCTTCAATTTCTTTCAGTTTTTGACGCACCAATTGAAAGTTGGATCGAAATCGTTTAACCTTATCTGGATTTTTTGACGTAATATCTGCTTCACAAAGTTTCATTAAATCATCAATATCATCACCTGCGTCAAAAAGCAGGCGGCGAATGGCAGAATCGGTCACTTCTTCTTCGCTCAGTACAATGGGTCGCATATGGAGCGTCACCATTTTTTGTACATATTTCATTTTTTCATTGGTTGGCAATTTCATTCGCTTAAAAATTTGGGGAATCATTTTTTCGCCAACAAAGTTGTGGTTATGAAATGTCCAACCCAATCGGCTATCAAAACGCTTGGTAACCGGCTTGGCAATGTCGTGAAGCAACGCAGCCCATCGCAACCACAAATTATCCGTATGTTCACACAAACCGTCAAGCACAGCCAACGTGTGATAGAAATTATCCTTATGCCCGATACCATCTTTGGTTTCAACACCTTTCAATGCCAATAACTCCGGAAAAATAAGTTCCAGCAAACCTGTTTTTTCGAGCAAAATAAATCCCACCGAAGGTTTGCGCGACAACATTATTTTATTCAGTTCGTCAGCAATGCGTTCTTTCGAAATAATTTCTATTCTGTCTTTGTTTCTGGAAATTGCTTCAAAAGTGTTAGCCTCCAGAAAGAAGCCGAGTTGAGCCGAGAAGCGAATTCCCCGCATCATTCGAAGCGGATCGTCAGAGAACGTAATATCGGGATTTAATGGGGTTCGGATAACGAAGTTTTTCAAATCGTTCATGCCACCGAATGGGTCGACCAATTCGCCGTAACGATCTTTATTAAGGCAAAGAGCCAAAGCATTGATGGTAAAATCTCGACGGTTTTGGTCATCTTCCAGCGTTCCGTCTTCCACAATCGGATTGCGAGAATCACGCTGGTACGACTCCTTTCTGGCTCCAACAAATTCAGCTTCCAAATCATTTAACTTGACCTGAGCCGTTCCATAATTTTTAAAAACAGTTAGCTTTGATTTTTTGCCAAGCTTCTGAGCCACTTGTTCAGCCAAAGCGATTCCGCTTCCAACTACAACAACATCAATATCTTTGGATGGTCGGTTCAGAAAAATATCACGCACATAACCTCCAATCACATAACATTCCTGCTGTAACTCGTCGGCTGATTCTGAAATTATTTTGAAAATTTTATCTTGTAAATGATCCTTCATAAAAAGCAATTCCTCGTTTTGTAGGACAAAAGTAAGTCAATAAATTCAAACAAAGAAATAGAATTAAACAATCTGAATTATCAAAAAAGATAAAACCAGGTAATTATTCTATCAAAAAAGATATTAATTACCTGGTTTTATAAGTTAAGAAAATACCTATAATTTTTCAACCGATTTCTTTGGTTTAGCTTTTAGTTTTTCAATTTCTAACTCAAGCTTTTCAATCTCTTTTTCCTGATGATTAATCGTTTTGAGAAGCTCGTTAAGTTCTTCATTTTCGATGGAAGAAGGATATTGAGCCTGAACGCGTTCCAAGAAATCAGCCAACACATTCATGTAGTTCATAAATGCTTCGTAAGCCGAATCATAGTGAGTTCCATAAGCATCTTTATGACTCATATAGCGGAAATGATCGGTCGATTGCAAGATCAACCAATCCAAAAGAAGTGCCTTGTCGGTACATAGCCGGACTCTTTCGCCAACAGCATAAAGTTTATTTAAAGCTTCCTGCTGCAGGTCATTACCAGTCCAGGGTGTTAAATCCTTATCACTGCCCACCCAACTAATTGGGTAAGGCGCCAAAAGCGCTCCAGCGGACTCAGATTTTTTGCTAATTTCAGAAGGCAAAACAAATCCAATTTGTTGCTCCATGGCATGATATGGAAGGGATTTGAGGAAATCAAAAATTCCTGTGTGTGCAGGCTGGGTTGAGCCAAAAACCTCGTATCCCATACCTAAACTTATCAAATTTTCTCCTTGAGGCAAATTGGCAATCCAACTTACAAATGTTTCAGCAGTCAGACCAATGCCCGAAAAACGCAAGGCAATATCATCGCTCAGCTTATAATTTCTAACAATCAGTTTAAGCTTTGGGACGTACGAATGATTATAAAGATAATTGGGACTTTTCCATCCCATAATATGTTTAGCTTCGTCCATCAACATGGTTTTAAAACCCATTTTTGAAACCACTTCACCTATTTCGTCGGAATAAATCAATTCGCTGTTAAACAATGTGGTTGGGCGTTTTCCAAATAATGCTTCAATTTTATCAGCATGCATTTTCACCTGTCGTTCAAATTCGGATGTATCATAAACCGATGAAAGTGAATGCGCATAAGGTTCTGCCAAAAATTCAACAGATCCTGTTTTAGCCAATGCCTTAAAGCTATCTATTACCTCGGGAGCATATTGTTCAAAAAGCTCCAAAGTTACACCCGAAATGGAAAAAGCACAACGGAACTTACCGTTAGAACTACGAATCATCTCCGAAATAGTTCGGTTGGCATTGAGATATGAATTTTCAACCAAATAATCCAATCTTTCTCTGGTTTGAAAGTCGTCATAGTAGTAGTGATCATTACCGATTTCAAAGAAACGATACCGTTTCAATAAGAATGGAAGATGAATCTGGAAATAAAAACAAATGTTTCTCATATTTTAATAGATATTTATCCGCTTCTGAGACGAAGTCTATATTAATTTTAGTTGTTATATACTGAAAGCTATTGCATTACACTATCGTAAATCCGGCGAACTTTCAATCCAGCATCGTACCATTTGATATTATTCACTTCTTCGAGCCCTAATTTGCTTAGGCTTTCAAACATCGCCGGGTTTTTTACAATTGAATAAATGGCATCAGCCATCGCATCAATATCCCAATAATCGGTTTTAATGGCATGAGTAAGAATCTCTGCACAACCCGACTGCTTTGAAATAATCGTTGGTGTACCAACCTGCATGGCTTCCAAAGGCGAAATTCCAAATGGCTCGGACACCGAAGGCATAATATACACATCGCTTTCGGCCAACATTTCGTGCACCTGACGACCTTTTAAAAAGCCCGTAAAATGAAAACGATCTGCAATTCCGCGTTTGGCAGCCAAATCAATCATAGCATTCATCATATCACCACTTCCTGCCATAACAAACCGTACACCTTTGGTTTTTTGCAGAACGCGGTAAGCTGCTTCTACAAAATACTCCGGTCCTTTTTGCATGGTTATTCTTCCCAGAAATGTCACCACTTTATCATTTCGAGGCGTTTTTTTGAATGACTCAACATCGGGAAGTGGCTCCACTGCATTGTGCACTGTGGTTACCTTTCGTGGATCTTGATGGTATTTTTCAATAACGATTTTTCGCGTCAAATCACTGACAGTCATTATATGGTCGGCGACATCCATTCCACGCTTTTCAATTCCATAAACCGTGGGGTTTACTTGTCCGCGACTACGATCGAAATCAGTGGCATGAACGTGTATTACCAGCGGTTTTCCACTAATTTGTTTTGCAAAAACACCCGCCGGATAGGTGAGCCAGTCGTGCGAATGAATAATATCAAAATCAAGCTTATGCGCCAAAACACTGGCAACAGCTTCGTAATTAGAAATTTCTTCGATTAAATTATCCGGATAACGACCCGAGAAATCAACGCAACCCAAGTCGTTTGTATAAATTCTTCTGAAATCATATTTTATTCCATCACGCAAACCGAAAAACTCATCGGGTTTCATCATTGAGCCAATACGTTGATTCACATAATCCCAACTATTTTCTTTCCACACAACTGGCACATTACAAGCACCAATTATTTTCAAAAAGCTCTGATCTTCATCACCATGTGGCTTGGGAATCACAAAAGTAATTTCCATATCGCTTTGCAACGCCATGCCCTTTGTCAAACCGTAGCTTGCTGTTCCCAAACCACCCAGAATATGAGGAGGAAATTCCCAACCAAACATTAATGCTTTCATTTGTATTATTCGTTTTCGTATTTTCTCAACAAGTCCAACACTCTCAAAACCTCGGCAACACTCATGGCAAACGACATTCCACCATGACCTTTAAAAGGCGGATTACCATCAAATAACTCAGGTAAAGTTCCAATACATAATTCACTCATTTCACCTTCAAAGCCTACCAACATTCTTTCCAAAAAAGATTTGCCGCTTTGTTTATAAACTTTAAGATAAGAAGTTGCAAATGCACCAAAAGTAAATGGCCAAACCGGTCCATTATGATAATTTCTGTCACGCTCCAACTGCCCTCCATCGTAACTAGGACGATAGGAACCGCTTTTTGGACTCAATGAACGCAATCCTTTTGGAGTAAGTAATTCTTTGGTAGTTATGTCTAAAACGGATTTTTGCTGCTGTTTGTTTAAAGGCGAATACTGAAGTGCAACAGCTAAAATCATGTTAGGTCTTACTTCCTGATCGTGGTAATATCCATCCACATAATCGTATAAATACGTTCCGTTCCAAAACGTTTGCCCAAATGATTCACGCGCCATCTCAGCTTGATAATCAAGCAAATCGGCAGCATGTTCTTTTTTACTTTCACGAGTGATTTCTGCTCCGAATTTAAGCACATTGTACCACAATGCATTTATCTCAACCACATAACCGGTTCTGGGCGTAATAGGATGTCCATTTTCAGTAGCATTCATCCATGTGGCAGGTTTTTCCTTACCATTTACATACAACAAACCGTTGCCGTGTAAAAACAAGTTTGGGTGATTTTGCTTACGAATGAATGTAATGATATCAGTAATTATGGATTCAAATCGAACAGCAGCTTCTGCAAGCGATTTATTTAATGCAAATTGCTGAATAGTCCAAACAAACCACAACAGCGCATCAGGATCATCAATTCCTTGTAATTTGAATCCCGCACGTTCACCATCAAAGAATCGCTGGATTTCGTCCATGGAAGTTTTAATTATTGCATCAAAATAATCCATTCGGTCTATAACCAATGTGCAGCCCGGAAGCGAAATAAATTGATCGCGAGCCCGAGCCCCAAACCAAGGATAACCGGATAACAGATAGGTTTTATCACCTTCACGCTTATAAAATTGCTGAGCAGAATTTTTCAGACAAGCAAACATATCGGCGCGAGGTTCTCTTCGGGTCAATTCCACGTCCCACAACGATTTAAGCTTAGTGGGAGATACTTCGGTAATTCCGGCAGAAAATATAATGGATTCTCCTTTTTTAATAGGCAATTCAAAATATCCGGGAACCAATAAATCTTCCTTAAATTCGTAACCGCGCTCTTGCTCCTTGTAATATTCAATATCTTTATACCAATCAGGTTGATGAACGTAGGTCGGCTTTTTTGAAAATTGCATGTACAGATTTGGGTATGGTTTGTACATACTCATGGCGATTCCATTTTTGCTTTCTTCAAACGAAGTATTTGCCTGGTTGTTCTGATGCGAAAGAATATTCACATTTCGGAATGCCAGAAAAGGCTTGAAACGAATGAGTGTAGGCGAATGAGCCTCGAGCAAGGTGTATTTTATCAAAACCCGTGGTTCAAATGATACCAAAAGACGTTCTTTGGAAAGGATAACCCCTCCTACCCGATAAACTGTTCGTGAAATAACTTCACAGTCGAACTGGCGAATGTACTTGTGCCCGTTTGGACTGTAATTATTACCTTCGAATTTATGAATCCCCAAATTAAATTCAGCCCCATGTTGAACCACAGTTTCGTCAAGCGAGGAGAGTAAAACATGGTTTGAATTATCAATTTCAGGCAACGGAAGCACCAATTGCCCGTGATATTTTCTTGTATTACAATCAATGAGCGTTGTGCTATTATATGCACCTGCCCGATTGGTTCGAATCATCTCCTTTGAAAGCGATTTTTCAATATTTATAAGTAACGTTTTATCAAAATTCAGATAACTCATATTTTAATGCAAAAGATTTTCATTTTTCCCCTTTATCGACCGCAATATATAATTTATTTTTTAATTATAAAAACGTATTTTGTGCTTATTCTGTCAATTAGAAAATAGAGTAAATTGGCATAAAATATAAGTGTTTGATTTTTTGAAGATTAGCCAAGAGTCAATTAAATTACTTTTCTAGGAACTGATTATTTTGCTTTCAATTTGAATATTAAAGATATTTTCAAGCTTGCTGATTAAAGAAATTGTAAATTTGTGCCCAGTAATCTCAATGAATAAAAATGAAGAAACAGTCCGATAATTATACAGAAAAACGACAAATCATTAACGCTCTGTTTGTGCCTTGTATTCTCGGAGTTTTTATGGTTTTAAGCTTCGTTTTTGAGAAAGGGATGGGTTGGGATTTTCACTCAGCGGGAGTTTTTCCACGAAGAATTGAAAATATTTGGGGCATTTTTACCCTGATTTTCGTGCATGCCGATTGGAGCCATTTGGGTAACAATGTCGTTTCATTTGTTATCTTGGGAAGTTTTCTTTTCCTATTTTATGGCAAGATTGCAACACGCGTCCTGACTATATCTTACATTGCCAGCGGTTTAATTCTTTGGTTTATTGGCCGTGACAGTTGGCATATTGGTGCAAGCGGATTAATTTACTCGTTGGCATTCTTCCTCTTTTTCAGCGGTATTCTCCGCAAACACGTACCATTGATTGCCATTTCACTGGTGGTCGTATTTATTTATGGAAGCATGGTTTGGCATATTTTCCCGTGGCAACAAGAAGATCCCATTTCGTGGGAAGGTCATTTGGCCGGCTGCATTACAGGGACGGTACTCTCATTTATTTACAGAAATCACGAACCTCAAAAGCCGATCATTGCAGCCGACGAAGATGACGATTTTATTGACTACGAAACTGATGATGAAAATAATAAGTTAGAACGGAATTTAGAATAAAGATTCAAGAAGATAGTCCCATGGTTATTTTCCAAGAACCAAATCAATAATCTGAGTTCGGAGATTTATCACACTCTTCAAATCTGGAGAATTGCGCTTGCTAAGAGTTTTATATCGAACTTTTCCAATCCATTTTCTGAATCTTTTATAAATCAACAAACTAAGCTTTCCAAGCGGAAATTGAGCAAAAAAGAATGCTGCGATCCACAAACACGAAAACCCGCTGATTAATCCGAAAAGTAAAGTCTGGAAAATGTAAAATACCGGAAATGTTATTATCCCCAATCCAAATTGCAACGAGCTGAAAAAGCCTGTGAATTCAGCTTTGAAAACATTTTTTCGGATATAAACCGGACTGAAAAACGGCAGGAAATTCAACAAACACCCTGTTACAAAAACCGGAGTCAAAAGCAGCAAAAACAAGCCTTCTAGTATAATTGCCATTAAACTACTTTCCTTTCGTTCCAGAGCCACAGGTTTAAGTCCCAAATGCACCATTTCCTTTTCAAGGTCAATACACAATGCATTAACTTTAAGAATTATATCTGTATTTTCATCCTCAATATTTATCAGCTTTTCGGCTATTTTCTGACGTGTTTTAAACCGATTCAGGGTGTTATCGGCTAATTTCATATCGTCCAACATAGCTTTTTCGACTATTCTAGCAGCCGATTCAAAACACTCGTAATTCTCCTTTGAATCTAAATTCAACGACAAGCCGATTAAGTCGGTTCTTAATTTATCCTTTATCGCATTGGTAGCTAATACCGGATTTTCTGAATACAATTCCATATAATCCGACACCTCGATCGGTTTCCCTATTTGAATGATTATGTGCTTATTGGATTTGATAATATCGCCAAAATCCAGACCAACAGGAACGATTTTTACAGCCGGATTGATTCCATGTTTTTGCTGGGCAGCAAATGCAATTCTGAAAATACCTTTGACAAGTGGGCGCAGCTTACGTTCAACTTCCTGATTACCTTCGGGCATGATTCCCAACGCGTTGTTATTGTCCAGAATTTCGACGCACATATCGAAAATCTCACTGTTTTTGCCCAGATTTTCAATGCCATCGCGCATTCTGAATGCCGGCATAATCTTAGCATAACGAAGAAATCTGGCGGCTGTTTTATTTCTGAAAATATCTGCCCGAGCCAGAAATATCAATGGCAAACTATACGGAACCACGGCATGAACAGCAATGGCATCCATTAAGGCATTGGTATGGTTGGGAGCAAAAATAACCGGTGAATCTGTCGGGATATTCTCTTTGCCAATGACGATAATTTCACCGTAATATCGTTTAAAACAAAATACAACGTAGCGTCTGACTAAATTGAAGTACAAGGGAAGATCATAAATTTTGGACATGTAAGAATACAGGATTTAGGTGTAAGTTTATGAGGTATGAGTTATTGTTTTGGTTCTCTTCTATGCCAGACACTGGCTATTGCCAAGCCCGAAACAATATGCCATATCCCCCACCAGGCAACAATAAAAATCATTCCTCCAATTTGCAGGCTGAGTGGAAATATTTTCGGATTAAAAAGCAAAAGCAGTCCCAGTCCCGAATTATGAATGCCAGTTTCGATGGTGAGCGTCCGTCGGTTTGCCTCCGAGACTCTGAATATTCGCCCAATGGAGTAACCTGTTATCAATGCCAGTGAATTATGTACAAGCACAATAACAAAAATAAAGAAAATGTATTGGATAAACAACGACCAATTATTGGCAAAAGCCATTACAATCATGCCAATAAAAAACACAAGTGACAGGCTTTGAATTGGCTTCTTAATTTTTTCGGTAGCTAAAGGGAATTTCTTTGAAAACAGAATCCCAACAATCAATGGAATTCCTAGTAAAATAAACACCGTTTCGAACATTTGCCAGTTGTCAATTGTCAACGGCTTAAGCATGTGTCCGGCATGATTACTGATGTATTTCACATACATTCCACCCCAAAAAGCAAAATTAAACGGCGTGGTGAATGTGGCAAAAACGGTGCTGGTTGCCGTTAGTCCCACAGCCAGTTCGGTATTGGCTTTGGAGTAGGACGAAATGAAATTAGAGATATTCCCGCCCGGACAGGCCGCCACTAAAATCATTCCCATGGCTACTGTGGGCGTAATATAAGGATTTATCAAAATTACCAACAAAAAAGTCATGGCTGGAAGCGCAATAAGTTGCGAAAAAAGTCCTATCAACGGCAACTTCGGGTTCTTAATCAATCGGGTAAATTGCCCGGGTTGTATATTGAGTGCCACCCCAAACATTACAAAACAAAGCACAATATTAATAGCGTGCATTCCCGCTGCCGAGAAATTTATTCGGATTGGATCGAGTTGTTGAAGGGCTTCATACATAACTTATTGTTTATGGATAAATTCTAATAAATGCTCTCAGAATAAATAATTACAGCAAATATATAAAATATGTTTAACACATAACAACATTGTGATGAAAATTTTAAAACGCAACTAATTACTCGAAACTTAAAAAATTCATAAATAGCACTTTATAAAACTACCCACCATATTATTTAACCCAATAAAATTATTGTCAAACAGATTTACAACCAATTAAAAATCCCTCTTTCTTTGTATCTTTGCATTCTGGATTATGAATTTTGCATTAATAATTACGAATAAAAAAAATGGCCGACGATAAAAAAGTTATTTTCTCGATGGTGGGAGTCAGCAAGACTTTTCCACCGCAAAAAAAAGTATTGAACAACATTTACCTTTCGTTTTTCTACGGGGCTAAAATCGGTATTATCGGTTTGAACGGTTCGGGTAAATCAACCCTGCTGAAAATTATTGCCGGAGTAGAAAAAAGTTTCGATGGCGAAGTGGTTTTCTCGCCCGGTTATTCGGTGGGTTATCTGGAGCAAGATCCAAAACTCGACCCTACCAAAACCGTAAAAGAAATTGTGCAGGAAGGCGTGCAGGAAATTGTGGATATGATTGCCGAATACGACAAAATCAACGAACAATTTGGCGAACCGGATGCTGATTTTGATAAGTTGATTGCCCGCCAGGGTGAATTGCAGGAATTGCTTGACCATGCCGATGCGTGGAATCTTGATAACAAACTGGAACGTGCCATGGACGCATTGCGTTGCCCCCCAGAAGACTGGAAAGTAGAGACACTTTCGGGAGGTGAGCGTCGCCGGGTGGCATTGTGCCGCCTGTTGCTTCGTCAACCGGACATCCTGTTGCTCGATGAGCCAACCAACCACCTCGATGCCGAATCGGTGGAATGGTTGGAGCATTACCTGCAACAATATGCCGGAACGGTTATTGCCATTACCCACGACCGCTACTTCCTCGACAATGTTTCGGGTTGGATTCTGGAGCTCGACCGCGGCGAAGGCATTCCATGGAAAGGAAACTATACTTCGTGGCTGGAACAAAAAACCGCCCGTATGGCCATGGAAGAGAAATCGGCCAGCAAACGTCGCAAAACTCTGGAACGCGAGCTGGAATGGGTGCGCATGGCACCGAAAGCCCGTCACGCCAAAGGAAAAGCCCGTTTGGAAGCTTACGACAAGTTGATAAACGAAGACCAACGCGAGAAAGAAGAAAAGCTCGAACTCTTTATCCCGAACGGACCTCGTTTGGGAAACAAAGTGGTTGAAGCCATTGATGTTTCCAAAGCTTTTGGAGACAAATTGCTATTCGACAATTTAAATTTCATGTTACCACC
>Ga0302293_10001372_pt1 | contig 12067 bp, 8 predicted proteins | sample III_Fen_N2_2_FD_198758 | JGI IMG/M metagenome (GOLD analysis project Ga0302293, IMG submission 198758) | Peat permafrost microbial communities from Stordalen Mire near Abisko, Sweden - III_Fen_N2_2 | ecosystem: Environmental > Terrestrial > Soil > Wetlands > Permafrost | place: Sweden: Abisko... | reverse complement strand
AATCCGACTTGTCATAAACCGTAGATTGAATGCTTCCGGCACCAATATCCAGAATCAAAGTACCATTCTGAATGATTTTGTCGAAACCTGTCATCAATTCTTTGACAGCCAAATTGTGAAAGTATCTCTCCTGAGCATTATCCAGAATACGAATGGAAAGGCCGGTCCGAAGGCGAATCTGTTCTACAACAAAATCTCTGTTTTTTGCCTCTCGAAACGCACTTGTTGCAACGCAAATTGCATCCTTAATCTTATATTCCTTCATTTTGAGAACGTATCCGGCAAGAATTTCACACAGTTCAGCGATCTGTTCGCTTGAAATGACACCGTTGCGATACGTTTCCGCCCCTAACGAGAGGAATCTTCGCACGGATTCAATTTCTTTCGGGTATTCTTTGCTCGCAGCCTCAAAAACTTTCAGGCGCAGCGAAAGTGAACCAACGTCGATGATGGCGATCAATTGTTTTTTGGCCATTTTGGTTTCTATACCTCTCAAAACATGTTAACCAAATCAGAATATTTATATTATACATCGTGAAAGTGATCCAAGAAACTGTGAATTGCTTATTAGGGAAATTCTATGCCGCAAATTCTCGACGGATTAGGATTAAATGATTAGCAGGTTCGAGGCAATACGAAAAAAGAAAGGTACTCAAGTTTCAGCAGATTCTCCGGATCCCTTTGCCTGAAACACGACGCTCAGTGTTTAACAGAATCTCTTTTACCATTTTTTACCCAGACACTTTTCGACAAATATCCTGGCTACAGCAGGGTCAAACATGGTGCCGGAACATTTTTTGATTTCGGCAATAGCTGCTTCTTCCGAAAGCACTTTCCTGTACGTTCTTTCGGATGTAAGAACATCGTATGTATCAGCAACACGAAGTATTCTTGCCTGCAATGAGATCTTCTCACCTGTAAGACCTTTGGGGTAACCGCTGCCATCCCATTTTTCGTGATGCTCAAGTACATATCTTGCTATTTCAGAATATTCATTTACTGAACTCAATATCCTATATCCTATTTCCGAATGACGCTCAAAGATCATTCGTTCGCCCGCATCCAACTTCTGCGTTTTTTTGAGAATATTCTCATCAATTCCGGTTTTTCCGATATCATGCATCAGGCCGGTCATTTCAATTTGATGGATTTCGATCTCGTCGAAGTCCATTTCCTTTGCTATCGCGCCGCAAATTTCACTTACGCGCTTCGAATGCAGCCGCTCGCTGTTGTCTTTCTCGTACAGCACTTTCAAAAGAAGTTCTATTGTCCTTCTTCTCGTGTTTGAGCTTTCAGAGAGTTTAAGCTTATACATAGCATCTTCTGCTTTTTTGAAAACATCGTGGATGCCCTCGGAAACATCTTTTTTGACAGCAATTCCAAAGGAAATTGACAGAATAATATTACCGGCTTTCTCATTGGCCATAGCAGTATTTATTCTATCAATAATTGCCTCAGCGTACTGCGCATCCGCACCGGGTAACAGTATTACAAATTCATCCCCACCAATTCTGGCGACAATGTCTTCGTTCCTACATTCTCTTTTCAAAATATGAGCAACTGTTCTAATCAGCAGATCTCCTGCCACGTGTCCGAATGCATCATTGGTAAGCTTCAACCCGTTCACATCACCCATGCCAATGGTCAAGGGAATATTTCGCGCGGTATCAATCCTGTATAATTCCTCTTCGTAAAATCTTCGATTATAAAGCCCGGTAAGCTGATCATGATAGCTCAAGTATTCGATTCTGTGTTCGGCATCGTTACGGCTGATTGCTGCTGAAATGGAGTTGGAAAAAGACATCAGAAGCGCTATATCATCATCTGTCCATTCTCTTTCATATTTGCACTCGTCAAATCCGACAAATCCCCAAAACTCATTTTCTATAAATATCGGGAGAACCAGGATAGCTAATACTTTTTGTTCTTCCAACATTTTTTTGGTTGTGCTCGACGCAAGATTTCTGACAATACAATTAAAGGGCATTCCCCGGGATAAAGGCTCGATTAATTCTGAAATCTCCTTTATTTGTAAGTTTTGCAGGTTCGGGTTGTTGATTTGAGAACCACATAAAAGAGAAGTCCACTCGGACTTCTGATCGGTTGTCACAAGCAAATTATCTTTGTCCCTATTATTTCTGAAATAATAAACCCTATCTACTTCTGCCGCTTTTCCAATAATTTCCAGACTATTGGAAATGGAGGTTGCTATATCGCTGTTGGCCAACAATTCATTTGTCGCTTCCTTAATAGCTTTCAACATATTCTGCTTTTTGATCAGTTGTTTCTCATTGGCAGCCAAGTGTTCAGTCATACTGTTGAACGCAGCAGAAAATGCCCCTAGAAAATCGACGCGCTGCGAGAAATCGCCGAGGGATATCGCCTTTGTCTGCCATACTAAATGCTGCAGCGAAGATTGAAACCCTTTCATTGTGCTGGGAAAATATCCTTTTGACTTAATTGGATACGTTAGTTCTCCCTTGCCCATGGCAACAAATGTCTCCCGTATCTGAAGCAGGGAAAAATACACTTGCTCAAATCCTTCAATAGCTGAAAGCTCCGCAGGAATTACGGATGAAATCTCTTTGTCATCCAGAAGACTCTTCAAGGATTTGATAACGAGATCGGTGTCACTTGACTCACTCATATTAATTTTGTCATTTCTCTCATACTTTTACCTTCGCGCTGAACCGGCAAGTCCTGTCTCCGGTACACCAGCAGTCTACTTCCTTAACGTCGAAAGGAACACCGGCAAAGCACTCGATGAGTGAAGCTATGAACCCTTCATCGTACGTACATATTTCGAAATCCAACACCGGCAGACCGGAACAATCCAAGTCTTCGGACACAGTTAAGATAATTTCCCCGTTATCCAGATCTTCTTTTTCGATGCGAAGAATGCCAATCTTTAGATTCTTTAATAAGCTCTGCAGCTGACGGATAAAATCATTAAAATCTTTGGTCGGTGTGAGCATATTCGCGAAAAACTCTTTGCCGGCTAGCTTGCCGGCCTCATAAAATATAAGCTCCGTTTCTTCGGTTCCTACATGGCGTTCAATAATATCCCGAAAAGTAAACTGCATGAGACGATATACTTCAACCCTGGTCTGATTGCCCAAATTCGGTCGGCCATCTGCTATATCGCCGATCAGATTCCACGAAAATTTGTATTTCTGCTCGTTTCCCATAAATATCAACTCCAATCCACCAAAAAACAGACTCCATTGACCGATGTAGTTTTTCGTTTTAAGAATTGCAAATGTTCGGATTTCTGATTGAATATGCTTAAAGAAGTATTTAATTTTGACATAATTATATCATACCGACAACGAATTCCGAGCCCTCCAGAAGTGTTAACTGTGTGTTTTTTTTTGGGTTTTAAAACGCGAGACACAACAAATCTTCTGACTTTATCCCATATGTTTAACTCTGTAAGCAGTTCTGTAGTTTCTCCTCCTTCTTCACCATTAATAAATATAACAGGCGAATCCGTTTTAACGTGTTGAGGGTTAGGTGGCAGATAATGAAACGAATTTATCCGCTTTTTCTTTCACCCAATGGGTGAAAGCTGAATGTAATGAAATCCTTATGTTTGAAGCGTGAGAGGGTTGTTTTCAATCTGTTGACGTTGAATCTAGGTATTATTGAAAATAGCGGGCAGCCGGCAAATGGATCCTGCACGCTGTATACTGAGCTCCCGCTGTGTCTGGTATAATATAGGAACAACAATATACAGACTGCATGCAAGTGAGGAAATCCTATGGATAATACTGCGGAAAAACCATCCCGTACTTCAGAAAAGGACAGCCTTCAGGCATCACGGCAAGAACTCGAATTGCGCCTGAATGATATGCTCGATGAGTTGACGGAAAACGAGAATACCCGATTCAACACCGTTCTCTCCCGAAAAGATTCACATACGGAGCACGTTGAGATCGTCATGTACCGTCATACAAACGGTTCCGGTCGTCTTTTCGGCGGAGCCCTCCTTCAGATGATCGACACGGTCGGAGCTATCTGCGCCCGACGCCACGCCGGAGCCGAAGTGACAACCGTCGCCATCGATAACTTATCTTTTAAAGCACCTGCCGCACTTAATTCCACCATTCTTCTTGTTGCCGAAGTCGAACAGGTCGGCCGCACCTCTCTCAAAGTAAAAGTCACAACCTATGTCGAGCAGCTGAACGGCAGGCGCGATGAAATTAACATTGCACATATGACTTTTGTTGCAATGGATCGATACAATCATCCCACACCAGTTCCGAGGCTTTTGGAACAGCACTAAACATCCTGTATTCCGCTATCTTCAGGCTTCGCCTTACGAAAGGCGCGGAAAACAGGATGTTTGTGCCTATTTAGGCGCTTCGCGCCACGGAAATGTATCTCTTCTACCGAAGAAGCCCGGTCGCCCGGGCTTCTCTCAAGGAATGTAAGGATGCCTTTCCCCGAGCTTTTCCGCAGGGTCGAAGACCCGAGGACTGAAGCGAGGAAAAGGCCATCCTTACATTCCCGGCATGATGATCTCATCCGGATTTTTCCCCGGCGGAATCATAGGGTACACAAGTTCCTGTACATCGAGCATTACGTGCAGAACATAGGGTTCTTTCGTCGCAAGCATCTTTTTCAGATTCTCTCTGAATTCCTGTGCATCCGTAGCGCGGCCGCCCTGCAGTCCGTAAGCATCGGCAATTTGTATAAAATTCGGATTATTGTCGAGAATCGACTGGCTGTATCTTTTTCCGAAGAAAAGTTCCTGCCATTGGCGAACCATACCCAACTGCTGGTTATCCATGATAATGACCTTCACATTCAGTCCAAGGTTTTTTAGCGGACCGAACTCCTGAATGGTCATCTGGATGCCGCCGTCACCCACGAAGAGAATAACCGGGCGATCGGGTGCTGCAATGGCTGCACCGATTGCTGCAGGCAGGCCGAATCCCATGGTTCCGAGCCCGCCCGATGTCAGGAAGGATCTCGGAGACTCGATTTCGAAGTACTGAGCCGCAAACATCTGGTGCTGACCAACGTCGGTTACCAGGATCGGATTCATTCCTTTGTAGGCCTGCGACACTTCGTGTACGACAGCTTCCGGCAGAAGCTTGTCATTCAGGCAAACCAGCTCGTCCGTAATTTTATGAAAACGGTCCGCTTTGATCTGCATTGAAGAAATCCACTCAACCCATGCTGTTTTGAAATTATAAACGGGCATATGCCGGAGCACATGGCTGAAGAAATTCGCAGCATCGTCTTCAATCTCGATGGTCGGGCGAATATTCTTCCCTATTTCTGCAGGATCGATATCCACGTGAATGACTACGCGGTCTTTGTTTGTGTTGTATTTTACCGGGTCACCGATAATACGGTCGGATATGCGGCATCCTACCACCATAAGCAGATCACAGTTGCCGATACACGAGTTTGCCTGCGGGGTACCATGCATGCCGACCATTCCCAAATACTGCGGATGATGACTGTCAATTACACCTTTCGCCATCATGGAAGTTGCCACCGGAATACCGGTTTCTTCAGCGAAACGCTGCATCAGCTGGCTTGCACCGTCTGAAATTATGACTCCTCCGCCAGCAAGCAGTAACGGGCGTTTTGATTTTTTTAATGCTTCAAATACGGAAAGCACCTGTGTTTCAACCTTTTTGCGCGGCGGACGATGGCGCATAATTCCAGCACCGGCCGACGCTTTTTTCGGTATTTCCATTGCAAGAATATCTTTCGGTACGTTGACAAGAACCGGTCCGGGTCTTCCCTCTGTCGTGAGATTCCAGGCCTCTTCCAATGTGGACAGAAGATCCGCCGGATCCATGACAAGATAATTATATTTTGTGATCGGCTGGGTAATGCCGGTAATATCCGCTTCCTGAAAAGCATCTTTGCCTGTGCAATTGCGGGCGACTGCTCCGGTAATAGCCAAAAGCGGAACAGAGTCGAGGAATGCATCCGCTATTCCCGTAACAAGGTTCGTGGCGCCCGGACCGGATGTCGCAATAACGACCCCGGGTTTTCCGGTCACTTTTGCGAATCCCTCCGCAGCATGTATTGCACCCTGCTCATGCCGGGTCAAAACATGCGGGAAATCCGCCTGATATATGGCATCATAGAGGACCAGAATCGGTCCGCCCGGATAGCCGAAAGCAGGGTTCACGCCCTTCTTCTGTAAAAACGAAACGATTGTCTGAGCACCATTCATATTGATTCTCCTATTTGACGATTACGTACTTCGTACGCTGTTTTTCATCATGTCAGACGGATTAGATTCTGCAGACCTTGACGTGATTCATACTGGCTCCGTTTGCTGCAGAGTCCGCAAGATCTTCAAATCGAGCCAGTATCCCTGACAGATTGCGGTCCGGCAAAGTTGCCGGCTCTCTGGCGGCCAGCGTTTTCTCATCCACTTCCAGCGTAAGTGTTCTTGCCGGGATATCGATCGAAATAATATCGCCTTCATGTACATAAGCAAGAGGTCCGCCGATAAAAGCTTCCGGACAAACATGACCGACAGATGATCCGCGGGTTGCTCCGGAAAAACGTCCGTCTGTAATGAGCGCAACACTTGTATCAAGTCCCATGCCTGCAACTGCCGATGTAGGTGTCAGCATTTCCCGCATTCCGGGCCCGCCTTTGGGTCCTTCAAAACGGATAACAATGACATCTCCTGCCAGAATTTTCCCTGCAAATATGGCTTCCGTTGCTTCTTCTTCCGAGTTGTATACGCGTGCAGGTCCTTTATGAACCAGCATTTCGGGAAGTACGGCGCCTTTCTTGACGATGGCGCATTCCGGAGCAAGATTGCCTTTGAGGACAGCAAGTCCGCCGTCTTTCGCTATGGGTGTTGTGTAGGACGCAATTACGCGGCCGTCCGCACCCGGGTTACCCTGGATGCGTTCACCAATCGTTCCATCAACCGATGGATTATCAAGTGACAGGAGACCGGTTTTGGCAAGTTCTGCCAAAACAGAAGTAATTCCGCCTACCTCGTTCAGATCCGTAATGAACATGGAGCTCGCCGGATTTAGCTTGCTGAGCTGCGGTGTCGTATCCGTCACATGCGAAATGTCATCCATCGACAGCGGATAACCCGCTTCTCTCGAGATGGCAAGCAAGTGCAGAACGCTGTTTGTTGAACCGCCGAGAGCCATATCAACGCGTAAAGCGTTAAAAATCGCTTCCTTCGTCATAATGTCTCTGGCACGGCGCCCGTCTTTCAGCAAGGTCATAATTTTCATGCCGGTTTCCTTGGCAAGACGGCGTCTCGCAGAGAATACGGCCGGTATGGATCCGCTGCCCGGCAGGGACATGCCCATCGCCTCGGTAATGCAATTCATTGTGTTGGCTGTATACATGCCGGAACAGCTTCCGCAGGTCGGGCAGCACGCCATTTCCATTTCCGCAAGATCTTCTGCGGACATTTTGCCTGCAGCGTAACTTCCGGATGCTTCGAACATATCCGACAGGCCGATTCTTTTCCCATGGAAATTTCCGGGAAGCATCGGTCCGCCCGATACGAAGATCGCAGGAATATTAAGTCTTGCGGCTGCCATCAGCATGCCGGGAACGACCTTATCGCAGCTCGGGATGAAGACCACAGCATCCAGAGGATGTGCCATCAGTACAAGTTCGCAGGAATCCGCAATGACATCGCGGCTTACAAGTGAGTATTTCATACCTACATGGTTCATCGCGGTTCCGTCACAGACTCCGATCGCCGGAAATTCCAAAGGAACTCCGCCCGCAAGACGCACGCCGTCTTTGACGCACTGGGCAAGATCACGGAGATGCATATGGCCGGGGATCAGTTCAGAGAACGAGTTAACCACACCGATCATCGGTCTCTTCAATTCCTCCGGAGTAAGTCCGAGAGAGTAAAAAAGAGAGCGGTGTGCAGCGCGGCTGGGTTCTTGGGTCATTTGTCCGCTACGTTCGTTATACATACAGTCACCTGTGCGATCTTTCCGTATGCCGTGCCGGCATACTGTCAACGTTATGAAAAGAGAATTCGAAACATATCGTTTCTCTTATAGAATCTTCCCGTTGGCCCCATTCCGGGGCGTCAGACAATTGACAATATAACCTTCTGTGTCATCTCACGAGTTCCGAGAACTGTACATTCTTCCGAATAGGCTATATCAATCGTGCGATATCCTTCAGATAATACTTTGGATACGGCATTCTCGATTGCGTCCGCTTCTTTCCGGAGACCCAGTGTCCAGCGGAGCATCATCGCAGCCGACAAAATTGTTGCCAGAGGATTCGCCTTGTTGAGTCCTGCGATATCGGGAGCCGAACCATGTACGGGTTCGTACATGCCGGGCTTGCCGGGAGCACCGAGGGACGCGGAAGGCAGCATACCGATGGAACCGGTTATCATTCCGGCTTCATCCGACAGGATGTCACCGAACATATTGGATGTAATCATCACATCAAAATCACTTGGGCGGCGTACGAGCTGCATGGAAGCATTGTCCACGTACATGTACTCTACTTCGACCTCGGGATATTCCAATGACACGCGGCCCACAACTTCTCTCCAAAGTCTGGAAGTCTCCAGAATATTGGCTTTGTCGATGCAGAACACCTTCTTCTTGCGTCCCATGGCCAGTTCGAACCCGACGCGGGCGATGCGCTCTATTTCGAGCACGCTGTAGCTCTCCGTATCGTAGGCTTCCTGTCCCATATCCTGTCCGTCCGGCGATTTTCCGCCGTCTCTTCTGCCGCGTTCACCAAAATAAACACCGCCGGTGAGTTCGCGAACGATCATGATATCGATTCCGTCTGCCACGTATTTGTCTTTCAGAGGACACGCCTGAGATAATTCCTTATGCAGAACGGCCGGACGAAGGTTGGCATAAAGGCCAAGACCCGCACGAAGTCCGAGCAGCGCCTGTTCAGGTCTCTGTTTCCCCGGAAGGCTGTCCCATTTCGGACCGCCGACCGCGCCGAGCAATACGGCATCACTTTTCTTGCATGCGGCTAACGTGGAAGCAGGAAGCGTCTCTCCGGTTGCATCAATGGCACTTCCGCCGGCAAGCAGCTCCTCGAAATGAAATGAGTGCCCGTATTTCTGCGCAATCACCTGCAGAACCTCACAGGTTCCATTGGTTACCTCTGGTCCGATGCCGTCGCCCGGAATGACCGCGATGTTAAATGATCCCATTTTTGTATTCCTCCTGCGCAAATCGTGCTGAACGATTTTACGTGTTCATCTATTATATGATTTTTGTATGTTTCAAAGCAAGTACAGGTTATTTCTTAGCAATATAACCGACAAGACCGTCCGTTGCGATAATTTTCTGAATAAATGCAGGAAACGGTTTGGCTGTGAAATTTTCCCCGGATGTAATGTCATGTATGATACCGGTTGCGAAATCAATCTCCACTTCATCCCCGTCCGCGATGCCCTCGGATGCTTCCGTCGATTCCATAATCGGCAGACCCATATTGATCGCGTTTCTGTAAAATATCCGGGCAAATGACGGTGCGATGACACACGAGATGCCGCTGGCTTTGATGGCGATCGGGGCGTGTTCACGTGAAGAACCGCATCCGAAGTTCTGTCCGCCGACGATGATATCACCGGGCTGTACGCGGTTGACGAACGACATATCGATGTCTTCCATGCAATGTTTTGCGAGTTCTTTCGGATCAGCCGTATTGAGGTATCGGGCCGGAATGATAACATCCGTATCAACGTTGGCTCCGTATTTGAATACTTTTCCTTTTGCGTTCATATATGTATCTCCTTCTTTCTTACTTTCCTTCAATTTCTTCCGGACTTGCGATGCGTCCGAAAATCGCCGAAGCAACGGCAACCGGAACACTTGAGAGGTATACTTCGGATTCCGGATGACCCATGCGTCCGACAAAGTTGCGGTTGGTCGTAGAGACGCAGCGCTCACCCTTTGCGAGAATGCCCATGTGACCGCCCAGACAAGGTCCGCAGGTAGCTGCCGAAACAACACAGTTCGCGTCTGCAAATACTTCAAGGAGTCCTTCTTTGAGTGCTTCTTTCCATACGCGCTGGGAACCGGGAAGAATGATGCAGCGGATACCCTTTTTCACTTTCTGGCCTTTGAAAAGGGCCGCAGCGGTCCGAAGGTCTTCCAGACGGCCGTTTGTGCAGGAACCGATAACAACCTGGTCAATGGTAACTTCGTCAAAAGTTCCAACTGTCTTCGTGTTTTCCGGAAGATGCGGGAATGATACGGTCATCGGAACTTCCGCAAGATCGATCTCGATCGTTCTTTCGTATACGGCATCCGCATCAGCGGATATGACCGTGAAGTCTTTCTTGGCCAGACGCTCCGGAGCAAACTGTGCGAGATAATCCATCGTCTTCTGGTCCACAGGGAAAATACCGTTCTTTCCGCCGGCTTCGATCGCCATGTTGCAGATCGTCAGACGATCCGCCATGGTGAGCGTTTCCACACCGGGGCCGGCGAACTCCATGGACTCGTAAAGAGCTCCGTCAACGCCGATCATTCCGATGATATAGAGGATCAGATCCTTGCTTGTGATGTTCTTCTTCAGTGTCCCTTTCAGAACAAACTGTATGGCTTCCGGCACCCGGAACCAAGTCTGTCCTGTGGCCATGGCGCATGCGAGATCCGTGGATCCGACGCCTGTGGCAAAAGCTCCGAGAGCTCCGTAGGTGCAGGTGTGTGAATCTGCACCGATGATGGCGTCACCGGGAGCTACAAGACCGTTTTCCGGAAGGATAACGTGCTCAACACCCATTTGCGGGTCGCCGATTTCATAATAGTGCGTCAGACCCTGCGCTTTGGCAAATTCCCTGATTTTCTTGCAGTTATCGGCTGACTTAATGTCCTTGTTCGGTGTGAAGTGATCCGGAACAAGTGCTACTTTGTTCCTGTCGAACACACCGCATGCACATGTCATCGCAAAAACATCGATGGCCGGCGGAGTAGTCACATCGTTGCCGAGGACCAGATCCAGTTTGGCCTCAATCAGCTGTCCCGGCTCAACGAAATCGAGTCCGGCGTGCTTGGCCAGTATTTTTTGTGTCATTGTCATTCCCATAGTATTGCCTCCTTTTTATGTGGACCATTCGTATTCGTTTGGGTGATAGGGCGAAAATATTCGAGTTGCGTATCAATTACTTTGGAGTCGGGCCAGCATCAGCGGATATTCCAGTGAATCTACGAGTGCCTGATACGATGCGGTAATAATATCGGTTGATACCCCCACAGTTCGCCATGTGCGGATTCCATCGGTCGTTTCAATCAGCACGCGGACCCGGGATGCCGTTGCGTGATGGTTCAGGACACGGACCTTAAAGTCGGAAAGTCGGGTTTTCTTGAGTTCGGGATAGAAGACTTCCATGGCTTTCCGGAGCGCCTTATCCATTGCATTGACGGGACCGTCTCCCTCTTCCGCTGTTATTTCCGCCTTGCCGTCCACATGAATCTTAATGAAGGACGAAGCTGACATTTCGCCCTGATGCGGATGTTCCGAGTTCACGGTAATTCGCTCCAGATCGAAGAACGGTTTATATAGGCCGAGTTCGCGGCACACGAGAAGTTCCTGCGACGCTTCTGCGCCTTCAAAACTGTACCCGTCATGTTCCATTTGCTTCACAAGTCCAAGAACCTGCTCCACTTCGGGGGATGATTTGTCAAAGTCCGGTCGGATTTTGTGAATCAGTTCAAGAATCGCAGCTTTTCCGGCAATTTCTGATACCAGAAGCCGTCTGGAATTGCCGACGGATTCAGGCGGGATGTGTTCAAAAGTCTTCGTGTTTTTTTTGATCGCGTCCACGTGCATGCCTGCTTTGTGAGCGAAGGCGGAAACGCCGACAAAAGGAGCGTTCCCCGAAAGACTTACGTTTTCAATGTCAGCAATCTTGCGTGCAATGGTGGTCAGCATCGGCATACGATCCTCCGGAATACACCGGATGCCGTATTTAAGCTGCAGGTTCGGAATAATCGTGGATAGATTTGCATTTCCGCATCTTTCCCCGATCCCGTTAAAAGTACCCTGTACATGACCGGCGCCGGCCAGAACGGCGGCAAGCGTATTGGAAACGGCTACACCTGAA
>Ga0302293_10001371_pt1 | contig 12068 bp, 9 predicted proteins | sample III_Fen_N2_2_FD_198758 | JGI IMG/M metagenome (GOLD analysis project Ga0302293, IMG submission 198758) | Peat permafrost microbial communities from Stordalen Mire near Abisko, Sweden - III_Fen_N2_2 | ecosystem: Environmental > Terrestrial > Soil > Wetlands > Permafrost | place: Sweden: Abisko... | reverse complement strand
ATGTCTCAATTATTCTATCTTTGTTCACGAAAGTACATTGAAGAAATGATTGAAGAACTGAAAAAAGCACAGGAGGTACTCTACAAAGGAGGCCTTATCCTCTATCCCACAGATACCATTTGGGGCATTGGCTGCGACGCCACCAACGAAGAAGCCGTCAAACGGGTGTACGAACTAAAGAAACGCGTGGACAGCAAAGCCATGCTGATCTTGGTCGACAACCCGGCCAAACTTCAGTTTTATGTTCGCGAAGTGCCCGAAGTCGCTTGGGATCTGGTGGATTTAGCCGAAAAGCCCCTGACCATCATTTATCCGGGTGCTCGCAACCTGGCATCCAATCTGCTGGCCGAAGATGGCAGCATCGGTATCAGACTCACGAAGGAAGCCTTCTCCAGAAGCCTCTGTGAACGGTTCCGCAAAGCCATCGTATCCACTTCAGCCAATGTAAGCGGGGAGCCTTCTCCGCGGTTTTTCAGTGAAATCAGTTCGGTAATTTTAAAAGGGGTGGATTACGTAGTGAATTTCCGTCAGAATGAAAAGTCGCCTGTTGCTCCGTCATCCATCATCAAATTGGGTATCAGCGGCCAAATTCAGATTATTCGCCCCTGATCATTATACCAAAAGACCCTTTTTCACGTTAAAACCTTATGAAGGACCGAAAACGGATTTCACGCTACCTCTTGCTGGACTATGTCTCGGCCTTTCTGGCTTGGCAAGCGTTCAATGTGTTCCGGTTCTTTACGTTCCGCCATACCATTCAGTTTCACAATCTGACTCAATTTCTGACTGCAGATAAAGCCCTTTGGATGTGCGTGCTCATTCCTGCGCTTTGGTTGGTCATCTATCATTTCTCCGGTTATTACGCCACTCCGAGACGAAAGACCAATCTGGGTGATTTGCTAAGCACGGCCGTCAGTGTCCTTTTTGGTGTCCTTCTCTTGTTTTTTCTCATCGTCATTAATGATTATCCAGAATATCCTTCCCTTTATTATGAGATAATGGGCGGATTTTTCCTCATTCAATTTACCTGCACCTTTATTATGCGTTTCCTGCAGACCAATCCGTTGATTCACCGCCAAGCCAAAGGGTTGGACTGCATCCCGGTTTTTGTAGTCGGAACCGGCAAGAACGCGTTGCGCATCCGTAAAGAATTCAACCGGTATAAAAGCAGCTTTTGTTACAAACTGGTCGGTTTTATTCGAACTGGGCAGGTGAAAGATCAGGTTTCGGAAGATGAAATATGCGGTAATATGGAGGATCTTTCTCAATTGCTGGCTAAATATAAGGTTGAAGAAATTATTTTTGCGATTGATGATGTTCAGCCTTCAACCACCGGGAAATTAATGGATTCGGTTTATCCCCTGCATGTTCCGGTGAAAGCCTATGCCAGACGTCAGGATATGCTGGCGGGGTCGGTTTCGCTTTTTTCGCTTTTTGGTATTCCGTTGGTTAATCTGACCCCTGCACCCATGCCCGTGTGGCAACAAAAATTCAAGGCGTTGCTCGACAAAGTCTTTTCAATGATTGTGATGGTGCTGCTTTCTCCGTTCTTTTTAATCCTGGCCATTCGGGTGCGCATCGATTCCCCGGGTAAGATTTTTTATGCCCAGGAACGTTTGGGCAAGGACGGCAAGCCCTTTCGCATCTACAAATTCAGAACCATGTATACCAATGCTGAACCCGATGGTCCGCAGCTGTCGAACATTGACGATGTGCGGGTGACACCTTACGGTCGGTTCATGCGTAAATACAGGCTCGATGAGTTGCCTCAGTTCTGGAATGTGATTAAAGGTGACATGTCGCTGGTCGGTCCTCGTCCCGAACGCCTTCATTTTGTGGAGCAAATTGTGAGCAAGGCGCCACAATATTACTTGACACAACAGGTGCTGCCCGGCATCACTTCCTGGGGTATGGTTAAGTACGGCTACGCGGATTCGGTCGAAAAAATGATTCAGCGGCTGGAATACGACATCATCTACCTCGAAAACCAAAGTCTGCTCATAGACCTCAAAATTCTTGTTTTTACCCTTAAACCACTGTTGAGAGGCAACGGTCAGTGAGTTTCCCTCTTGTGTATTCTGTTTTTTTTTATGTTCTTTGAGTTTTCAAGGTAAAAGAATGTATGGCAGAAAGTGAACGGTATTTGCGCCTCCTCGGATGGCGTGAAAAGCACATCAAGGAATCCAATTTCATTTTAATATTGAGTTTCGTAGTCGGTTTGCTGACTTCGGTTGCTGCACTTTTGCTCAAGGGTATGATCAACTGGGTGGAAAATCTGATGATTTCGTCTTTTCCAAGCAATCAAACCAATTATTTGTTTCTAATTTTCCCAGCTGTCGGTATTCTGTTGGCTTCCTTGTTCGTACGCTTTATCGTTAAAGATGACATCAGTCATGGGGTCACTCAAATTCTATATGCCATTTCCAGACGACAGGGAAGAATAAAGCGGCACAACATCTGGACCTCCATTGTCGGAAGCTCGCTGACCATCGGAATGGGTGGTTCGGTTGGAGCGGAAGCGCCCATCGTGCTGACGGGTGCAGCCATCGGCTCCAACCTTGGCAGTTTCTTCAAAATGAATCAAAAGACGCTCATGCTCCTGATGGGTTGCGGCGCTGCAGGTGCCATTGCCGGAATCTTCAAAGCACCTATCGCGGGCATGTTGTTCACCATCGAAGTGTTGATGCTTGACCTGACTGCAGCATCCGTACTGCCTTTATTGATTTCTGCCATAACTGCTGCAACGCTTTCGTATGTTGTAACAGGAACGCAACCGATGTTTGCTTTTGATCAGGGAATGCCGTTTGAATTGAATCGAATTCCTTGGGTTATAGTGCTGAGTATCGTCTGTGGGTTGGTTTCCCTCTATTTTATCCGCGGCATGAGTTCCGTGGAAGGAATGTATAAAAAAATGCGGAATCCCTATATGAAACTCCTTGTGGGAGCCGTCATTCTAGGAGTGCTCATCTTCACGTTTCCACCGCTCTATGGCGAAGGTTACACTTCCATCATGCAGCTCATCAGTGGTCATTCCACCGCCTTGACCGACGGTAGCCCATTTTTTGCATTCAAGGATAATCTATGGATATTGATAGCATACATGGTATGCGTCATCTTGTTCAAAATAGTTGCTTCAGCCTCCACCAATGGCGCAGGTGGTGTGGGTGGTGTTTTTGCACCCAGCCTGTTCGTCGGTGCGATTGCCGGTTTCATTGTAGCCAGAACCATCAATGAGTTGGGTTTGGCTCAGGTTTCTGAACAGAACTTTGCCCTGATGGGCATGGCAGGCGTCATGTCTGCTGTGATGCATGCGCCGCTAACCGGCGTTTTCCTTATTGCTGAACTCACCGGTGGCTACTCCCTCTTTTTGCCCTTGATGGTGGTTTCAGCCGGTTCCTACCTGACCATTTTTATTTTTGAGAAACACAGCATCTATTCCTTGCGCCTTGCTCAAAAGGGCCAATTGGTGACGCACCACAAAGACAAGGCGGTATTGACACTGATGAAGGTGGAAAACGTCATAGAGAAAGATTGTGACGTGCTTTATCCCGATATGACACTGGGGGAACTCGTCAAAGTAATCGCTACGGCTAAACGCAATGTTTTTCCGGTGGTGAGCAATGATGGGAAATTGCAGGGTGTTTTATTGTTGGATGATATTCGTAACATCATGTTTCGCCCCGAATTGTACGATAAATTTACAGTTCAGAAACTGATGGTTTCACCCCCTGCCAAACTCCTGATCGAAGCTTCCATGGAAGATGTGATGAAGGTCTTTGACGATACCAATGCCTGGAACCTGCCCGTTGTCAATGCGTTGGGCCAATACATGGGTTTTGTGTCGAAGTCTAAGATATTCAACTCCTACCGCAAAGTGTTGGTGCATTTTTCAGACGAATAGTCTATTCCACCATTTCCACGTTGATTTCACCGATGGCACCTGAAATTTCAAGAGAGATGCTGTGTTTGGCATTTCCCCAAGCGTCATTGGTATAGTCACGTCCTTCTTTATGGAAGAAGGGTATGTTCACTTCACCCAAAAGACCGGAGGCATGTATCTTCACGCCCGTACCGAAGGGTACTTTCACATTGATCTGACCCACGCCACCCTTGATTTCTGCATCGCAATCGTTGTGCCATTTGCCCGATAGGTCAATGGAGGTCTCTCCGGCCATCATGTTTAATCGGATTTTCGGCACAGAGGTGTTCCTCAGGTTGATATGAGATTCGCCGGCTGTCATCTTAAAGGCGAAGTTGGTGATTTTGGCACCTTCAAGGTTGATGTTGGCTACGCCAGCCATGAGCTCTATCGAAACATCGTTTTTTATAGCACGATTCAGCTCCAGTTTCCATTTGTTATCATCGGACCGGTTGTCCAACTGCTCCATTTTTTCCCTTTTAGACTTGATGGTGAGGTAACCCATTCGGTCCACTTCCTTGTATACCATAAAAGGTACGATGTAAACGTCCTTGTAACCGTAGTAACATTCGACCAGTTTTTTGGAGTTGGCATCCATATAGAGTTCACCTGCAAAAAAGGAGATGTCGGATTTCACTTCTTTGGCACTTGCTAGCGGAAGGCTTTTCCGATAAACAGTTTCCCGTGTCTTGCTTGCAAACAGAATGGTTGGAATAAAAAGGAGCAGCAGTGCTAAACGAACGTTTTTCATACTTAATATATTGATGTATCTTTGACGTATAAAGGTGTACAAATGTTGCAAACTTTTGGCATTTTTTTTAGCATCATGGAAAAAAAAGATTTGAGAATCGTTTATATGGGTACGCCGGAATTTGCGGTTGCCCCTCTGAAAGCCTTGGTGGAAGGTGCTTTCAACGTTATTGCCGTCATTACGATGCCGGATAAACCCGCCGGTCGGGGCATGAAAATGCAGTCTTCGCCGGTTAAAATCTTTGCTCAGGAGCAACATATTCCCGTTTTGCAGCCTGAAAAACTCAAGGATGAGGCTTTTTTGGAGGAGCTTCGAAGCTTTAAAGCCGATTTGCAAATCGTGGTGGCTTTTCGAATGCTGCCGGTCATTGTTTGGGATATGCCCCCCATGGGTACGTTCAACTTACATGCATCCCTGCTGCCGCAGTATCGTGGAGCCGCTCCCATCCATTGGGCAGTGATGAACGGTGAAACAGAAACAGGGGTCTCCACCTTTTTTCTGCAACACGAAATCGATACCGGTGATTTGCTACTTCAGGAAAAACTGACCATCGGACCCGATGAAACCACGGGCATCATTCACGACAAGCTGATGGATTTGGGTGCCGAAGTCGTTTGCCTTACGGTAGATGCGTTGCTGGCCGGTACGGTTCATCCGATTCCGCAACCTGCAGGTGAGGTGAAGCTTGCACCCAAGTTGTTCAAGGAAAATACGCGCATTGACTGGAATCAGAGTTCAGCCGTGTTGCATAATTTTATTCGCGGGCTTTCACCGTTTCCGGCTGCCTGGACCGAAATGCATGGAAAAGATGGGTCGGTGACCGGTGTCAAAGTGTTCGAAGCGAAGGCTGAAAAAGCGGATCATACGCTTAAAACTGGAACCTTGGTCGTCGAAGGGAAAAAAATCCTGAAAGTGGCCGTTCCCGATGGATTCATTTGCCTGTTACGGTTTCAGTTGGCTGGTCGTAAAACCTTGAATTCCGATGAGTTCCTGCGTGGATTTCCCGAAATTGCTGATTTTTGGCTGCTGTAAACGTAAAAAAGTCGTTAATATTTGTTTTTAATCAAAAAAGTGTCTTTATTTGCAAGACTAACCAACTAATACCATTTGCCTATCGATCTACTGCTACTCTTTGAATTCTAAAAAAAAGAGCAATGGACACGATTAAAACGATGACCGACGAACAACTGGTCAATTTGTTTGCAACTGGTAACAATCAAGCTTTTGATGTTTTATTGAACCGCCATAAAAGCCGGGTATTCACGTATATCCAGCTGGTAGTACGCAACCGCGATTTGGCTGAAGACATCTTTCAGGAGTCTTTCATGAAAGCCATCGTCACCATCAAACAGGGTCGCTATGTGGACAACGGGAAGTTCTATTCCTGGGTCACCCGCATCGCGCACAACCTCATCATCGACCTCTATCGCAGGGAGCGGAACGAAAATACCGTCAGCAACGAAGAGTTTGCCGAAGTGGATTTGTTCAACAACGCCAAACTTTGCGAAGAAAATGTGGAAGACCTGATGGTTCGCGAACAGGTATTCACCGATGTCCGCAAACTGATGCATCACTTGCCTGACAACCAGAAGGAAGTGGTTCAATTGCGTTACTACGAAGACCGCAGCTTTAAGGAAATAGCCGACCTGACAGGAGTCAGCATCAATACCGCCCTAGGCCGTATGCGCTATGCCGTTTTGAATATGCGACGTATGGCTGAAGAAAAGGATATTTCACTGGCTTATTGATGCTTATTTTCGCATTTAGCGAAAAAAAAGTAAAATTATTGGGTTTCTTATATACGATGTTTGCCCTTTCATCGTTATATAGGAAACCCAACGTTTTAGTAGCGAGTGCAGAGTCAAAGTAACCTTTGGCTATGCCGAGTCACGAAAAACGACTGTATAGAATATACAAATACTTATTTTGCCTATGCCACTACATTCTACACCTATTCTCCCGACCCGCAGCAGAATTAAACGGATTTACGCCCAACCTTCGGAGGCCACTCTGGAATTTCTGAAGAATTTCGCCAGAACCTATACGCCGGGTATGGAACTTCCAAACAAGAAGACCGAACTTGTCCTGAACTGATTATGCGAATGGTAGCTCCTTCCTTGCTGGCAGCCAATTTCTTGGACCTGCGGGCAGATCTCGAGATGATCAATTCCTCTCAGGCAGACTGGTTGCATCTGGACGTGATGGACGGCGTCTTTGTGCCCAACATCTCGTTTGGTTTTCCTGTAATGGAGCAAGTAGCCACTATCTGCACCAAACCCCTCGATGTGCACCTCATGATCGTGGAACCTCAAAAGTTCATTCCACAGGTCAAAGCACTGGGCGCCCTCACTATGAACGTACATTACGAAGCCTGCTTGCACTTGAACAAAGTGGTGCACGATATCCAACAGGCAGGCATGAAAGCTGGAGTAACGCTTAATCCGCATACGCCAGTTTCATTGCTTGAAGAAATCATTCCGGACGTTGATCTGGTCTTGATCATGTCCGTCAATCCAGGCTTTGGGGGGCAGTCTTTTATTGAGAATACCTACAACAAGGTGGCTGAACTCAAGGAAATGATTCTGCGCCGCAACAGCAAAGCCTTGATTCAGGTGGACGGAGGCGTGTCCGACAAGAACGCAGCCGCACTCTATGCGGCAGGGGTGGACGTTTTGGTAGCAGGAAGCTATGTGTTCCGCTCTCCCGATCCCCACGAAGCCATCCTGAGGCTTAAAAAATAAATATCAAATAATTGTAAATAAATAGTAACTTTGCGAGTCTATAAAGATTCGTATGTTGCTTGATGTCCTTCGAAAACTACCCGTTTCCAGACTGTTCATTCCGTATTTAACCGGAATTTTGTTTTTGACCGTTGACCCTAGGCTCATCCTTAGTCTATTGGTGCTTGGCCTATGGGGGCTGATGCTTTACCGATTGTTCGAAAAGCGATTACCCTCAGTCTGGTCGGTTCGCTGGGTGCCCGGCGTCTGTTTTTTCTGCCTATGGACGGCCATCGGGGGTTTCAATAGGTATTTGCTTAACGAAAAAGCCTCTTTTCCGTGTGCAACCAACACCTTCCTTGCTAATGTCAAGGTTGTTTCCTTGCCTGTGGAGAAACCTAAGTCAAGACAGTGCGAAGTTGTTGTGGAAACAATCGAAGAGGGCTTAAAGGCTTGGAAAGGCAAGCGTCTGCAACTTTATGTAAAAAAAACGTCCGTCATAGGCATTGGAGATCGTTTGCAATTGAAACTTCAACCACGTATTCCCGAACCTCCCAAGACACCCTACGATTTTGATTTCGCATCCTGGCTTCGACACAAAGGCATTTGTGGAACAGCCTATGCAAAAGATTGGGTTTCGCTTTCCAAAGCGTCGACTTGGAATCTGAAGTCACTGGCCGAACGAATGAGGCAACAGCTGCTCCAACGATTCAGCAATGCCGGCATTGACGGGCCTGAATTTGCATTGGTTTCAGCCTTGGTTCTTGGTGAAACAAACCAATTGACGGTCGACACCAAGACGGATTTTTCTGTTTCAGGAATTTCGCACATCCTGTCAGTGAGTGGTTTGCACGTCGCCGTAGTGTATGCGGTGTTGGCTTTCCTACTTTCTTTTTTTGACCGCTTTGAAAAGTGGCGGGTGCCTAAGCAGGTGCTCATCGTATTGCTCTTGTTTTATTACGCCTTTCTGACAGGGCTTTCTCCCTCCGTGCTTCGTTCGGCGTTCATGTTTTCCCTGCTGGCCTTGGGTAAATGCTTACACCGTAAGTCGCAGACCCTAAATACCGTACTTTTTTCTGCTTTTGTGTTGTTGCTTTGGAATCCCGGTTTCTTCTATGATCTGGGTTTTCAGTTGAGTTACCTGGCTGTGTTTTTCATTGTCGTGGTGCATCCTCGGTTGGTCGCCGTATGGAAACCTCCCCACAAGACAATCGGATATCTTTGGGAAATGCTTTGCCTTTCGTTGGTGGCGCAGCTTGGCACTTCGCCGCTTACTATCCACGCTTTCCACACCTTTCCGAATTATTTTCTGGTCAACAACCTGGTGGCAGTTCCCTTTTCGAGCTTGATCATTTATGTCGCTCTGGCTTTCCTGATGCTGAGCGGTATTCCATGGGTCGGTCCCCTGTTTGCCAAGTTGCTTGATGCCTGCCTGCATGGTTTTACAGTGATGGTGGAAACCACCGGTCATTTTCCATACGCATTGACTCAAAACCTTTATCCGGATACTGGACAAGTTATTGGTTTCTATCTGATTATCCTGACTTTCTTCATGGCATTCCTACTGAAGCGGCGTGCTTGGGTCATTCCATTTTTGGCTACCGTTCTAGGTTTTCAACTATTGACGTTCGGGGGAAGTTATTGGTGGTGATTTGAGGCGTTAATTCTTGCCAAATGGCCGCCAATTTAGTACTTTTGTGTAAAAATTTTGAACATGCTGACGAAGATCATTGATGAAGACCTGGTTCAACAGGCCAAACACCTTTTAAACCGTGCAGGAACGGTAGCCATCCTATCCCATCAGGGACCTGACGGAGATGCGCTCGGTTCCTCGTTGGCCATGGCTGATTTTCTGCAACATCAGGGTAAACATGTGCAAGTGATTTACCCTGATCCGTTTCCCGAATTCCTTCGCTTTTTGCCTGGGTCGGATAAGGCCCTGTTCTTTTCCTTGCAACCCAAAGCCTGCGAAGCATTTTTGAACAATGCCGATGTGATTTGCTGTCTGGATTTCAACCAACTCAAACGTATGGGTAAATTGGGTGAAGCAGTTGCAAATTCCCCTGCAAAGCGCATCATGATGGACCACCATCCAGAACCCGATACATTTGCTAATGTTCAGATTTCCTATCCGCAATTGTCTTCCACCAGCGAAATAGTATTCAGATACATCTGTCGTTCAGGTAGTTTCGATGAAATGACCAAGGAATGCGCCGAATGTGTCTATACCGGGATAATGACCGACACTGGTGCCTTCACGTACAATTCGAACAATGCTGAATTGTATTTCATCGTTTCCCAACTCATTCAAAAAGGGGTAGACAAGGATGCCCTTTACATCAAGGTTTTCAATAACTGGTCTGCCGACCGGATGCGACTGATGGGATTTGTGCTCAATAACCGCATGAAGCTGTTTCCGGAATACCATACTGCTGTCCTGAGTCTTTCCTTAGATGACCTGAAAGATTTTAATTTCCAGTACGGCGACACCGAAGGATTTGTGAATATGCCACTTAGTATCTCCGGAATTCACTTTTCCGTTTTTATCCGTGAAGATGTCGATAAAATCAAATTGTCCTTCCGTTCACAAGGTACATTTCCCGCCAATAAAGTGGCTTCCGACCTTTTCAACGGCGGCGGTCACTTGAATGCAGCAGGCGGAGAATACTACGGAAAGCTGGAAGATGCCATCCGTATTCTGGAAGAAGCCTTGCCTTCGTATGCAAATTAATCACGTTCACGCACAAATAATGTTAAGAAGTCGGTCTGAAAAGGGTATTTGATTACCTTTGCACGGTTCCGAAAAGCTATTGTTTTCATTAACAGCATTCCATGAGAAAGATTTTTTCTGTTGCCGCACTTTTTGCCCTACTGGCTATTGCTTTCAGCTCCTGCAGCAGTTCCTTGACATACGCCAATCAGTTGGCCGACGAGAAGACTTCCATCAAGGATTTCATCGCCACCAACCACTATAAGGTTGTCGATACGATTCCTTCCGTGGTGCCCTGGCCAGATAGTGTTTACTACCTGACTAAAAGTGGCATGTATGTCCATGTACTGGACACCGGTGCATTCGTAAATAAATCAATCCAAACCAATACGGTCATCAGTGTCCGTTTCAATGAAACAGACATGGCTGGTGAGCAAGGTTACACCAACATGTACGGTACTGGCGATCCCGTGGAGCTGCTTTACAACAATGTGAGTTCCAGTGCCACGTACGGTGACTGCCTGGCCTGGCATGAAGGCTTGGACTATGTAGGCGATGGCGGACACATCCAAATGATCGTGCCTGCCTCTCTCGGTTGGTCCATGTATACCTCCTCCACGGCCTTGACGGCCATGTATTATGAGCTGAGATACACGTTCTGGAAATAACAAAATATACTGACTATGAGTCTGATAAAATCCATTTCCGGCATCCGCGGCACGATAGGCGGGAAGTCGGGCGACGGTTTGAATCCTTTGGATATCGTCAAATTTGTAACCGCTTATGCCCAATGGGTTCGGCTGAATTCCACCAAGAAGTCCAACAAGATTGTTGTCGGCAGAGATGCCAGACTTTCGGGTGAAATGGTGTTTCAGGTTGTTTCGGGCACTCTGCTTGGCATGGGTTTCGATGTGGTGAACATCGGTTTGGCTTCCACGCCCACTACCGAACTGGCTGTGGTGATGGAACATGCTGATGGCGGATTGATTTTGACTGCCAGCCACAACCCCAAACATTGGAATGCGCTAAAACTTCTCAACGAACATGGAGAATTCCTGAATGCAGAGGAAGGTGCTTTTGTGCTCCGTACCGCTGAAGCTGAAGACTTCACTTATTCTGAAGTGGACGAACTCGGTATCTTGACCGAGGACCATACGTACAATCAAAAGCATATTGATGCCGTACTGGCCCTGAAACTGGTGGATGTCGAAGCCATCAAAGCAGCCGGTTTCAAAGTAGTCATCGATTGTGTGAATTCCGTAGGCGGCATTGTGCTTCCTAGACTGCTCACAGCTTTGGGTGTCAATGAAGTTGTTAAGCTGAACTGCACGGCTGACGGTCGTTTCACCCACAATCCGGAGCCACTGCCTGAAAACCTGACTGAAATCGCTGCTTGCATGCGTTCGGAAAAAGCCACTGTCGGTTTTGTGGTCGACCCTGATGTGGATCGTCTGGCATTGATTTGTGAAAACGGTGACATGTTTGGTGAAGAATACACTCTGGTTTCAGTCGCCGACTATGTGTTGTCCTACACACCGGGAAATACGGTTTCCAACCTGAGCTCCACCCGTGCCCTGCGCGATGTGACTCTGAAACATGGCGGAAGCTATACAGCCGCCGCCGTTGGTGAGGTCAATGTCGTGACAGCCATGAAAGCCAACAAAGCTGTCATCGGTGGTGAAGGAAACGGTGGTGTCATCTATCCCGAAAGCCATTATGGTCGCGATGCTCTTGTGGGAATTGCACTTTTTCTTTCGCACCTGGCCCACACCGGCAAAACGGTCAGTGAGCTTCGTGCCACCTATCCTGCCTATTACATCGACAAGCAGAAGATGGAACTCACCCCCGATATTGATGTGGACGCCATTTTAAGAGCTGTCAAGAAGCGTTTTGCCAACGAACAAGTGAATGACATTGATGGTGTGAAAATCGACTTCCCAGACAAGTGGGTGCACCTTCGCAAATCCA
>Ga0302293_10001369_pt1 | contig 12074 bp, 8 predicted proteins | sample III_Fen_N2_2_FD_198758 | JGI IMG/M metagenome (GOLD analysis project Ga0302293, IMG submission 198758) | Peat permafrost microbial communities from Stordalen Mire near Abisko, Sweden - III_Fen_N2_2 | ecosystem: Environmental > Terrestrial > Soil > Wetlands > Permafrost | place: Sweden: Abisko... | reverse complement strand
AGCAGACAGCATCTTCGCAGCAAATGGCTGTAATCAACGGGCATGCTTCGGCGACACTTATATCGCAGATATCCCTCTTTCCCGCCTTGGGGCCTTATCGCTTGATACAAACGTCAAACGGATTGAAACCAACCGCAGTTGTTCGGCACTTATGGATTCCACAGCCTTACATATCAATGCCCTGCCGGTGTATGCCGGAACAAGCCTTCCTCAGGCATTCACGGGGAAAGGGGTCGTGATGGGTATTCAGGACATCGGCTTTGACCTGACCCACCCGAACTTTTATGACCACACTGCAACCACCTATCGCATCAAACGACTGTGGGACCAGCTTTCCCTTGATACCGTAGGCAGCAGATTTTATGTGGGCAACGAATATACATCAAAGAAATCACTCCTCCGCTATGCCCACTCGCGTGACGGTGAGTCACAGACACACGGCACTCATACCCTGGGGATTGCTGCAGGAAGCGGGTATAACAGCAAATACCGGGGTATCGCTTATGAAAGCGACATCTGTCTTGTGGCAAATGGTGCCGGCGACGACTATGATCTGATTGACAGCGTCGACCGTTATAAATATACTAGTGCCACAGACCTTATGGGGTTCATGTATATCTTTGATTATGCCCAAAGTATGGGCCAGCCTTGCGTCATCTCGTTCAGCGAAGGTGGTAACGAGTCTATCAACGGTGATGACAGCCTCTACTATGCAACACTTGATAAGTTGGTAGGTCCCGGGCGTATCATCGTTTCATCAGCAGGCAACAATGCCCAACTCAACAGATACTTCCACAAGACGGCAGACGAAGAGTCAAAAGGTGCATTCATCACGGCATGGGATAAGTATATATCCTTCTCACTGATAGGAAATAACGACATGTCTTTACGTTTTAAATTCTACCATAACGACCAAACCGATACATTACTCATTCCGACTCAGAACATCCTATCCAGAAAAGATTCGCTGTTTGAGGATACGGTAACGATATCAGACTTCCAATACACATTTAAGATTCAGGGATATCACTCCCATTATGGAGTCAATAAGACTGCATACGACGTGATCATCACTAGCAATCAAAACTTCTGGACTCATACAGACCTCTCTTTTGAAGCTGTGGGCAATGGTGTTGATACGGAATTTTTCCAATATGCAGGATTCCTGACGACCAATGCCAAAGATGCAACACTGAATGCAGGAGACAACACTCACTGTGTCAATACCCCGTCAAGTGCGCCAAGCGTCATCTCTGTAGGCGCTACTTCGTATCGCACAGGTATCATCAACTATCAAGGTGAGTACAAATCTTTTATTCAGGGTACTAACGGTGAGCGTGCCAATTATTCTTCGGTGGGTCCCACCCTTGACGGTCGCATCAAACCTGACGTGATGGCTCCCGGCACCAATATCATTTCCTCCTACAGTAGCTATTATCTGGAACATAATCCTGATGCCGGTGACATCTCATGGGATGTTGAACATTTCCAGTTCGGCGGACGCACCTACGCATGGAACACCAATTCCGGCACCTCTATGTCATCACCTGTCGTAGGTGGAGTCATTGCGCTCTGGCTTCAAGCCAAGCCCACGCTGACTCCAGAAGATATCAAGGGCATATTCAGTCGCACCTGTTCTCATCACGACCCGTCCCTCTCCTATCCGAACAATGATTATGGTTACGGGGAGATTGATGCTTACCGGGGATTGCTCGATATTCTTGGCATCAACGGGATAGAAGGCCTATCCTCCAGCCAGCCCTCAGCTGTCAACATCTACCCTACATCCGACGGTGATGTGAGAATAGATTTCAAGAACGCACCTGTAAAGGCTTTCACGGTAAACATCTATTCCATCACCGGAGTATTGTTGAAGAGTGTAGAATCCGTTAATCTATCATTATTTTATACCATTAGCCTAAGCGGACTACCTCACGGTATCTATGCGGTACAGGTGAATGGATGTGATGCGTCCACCACAGGATCATCGCTCATCAGAAGATAACTGCATTCACTTGGTAGCCATGTCGACCGATTCTGCTATAGAAATATTTATATTTTAAGTCCAATATCACTACTACATTAATAACTTACATATATTCAGATATTTATCATTGAAAATCATAGTGATGTTGCCCATTTTAAACATCACTCCAAACATCACTTTCGCACTTTTCCCCTTTTTTCAAACACATTTCAACCGTATCTTACTACGGTAAAAGAGAACAATATTTCACCAAGGAAGCTTTGACAGATTTATCGGTAACTTGTCGTATTGCAAAACGTGACCTAGACATCAGTAAATCAACTTATTTTACTTGATAAAATAAGTTATTTTAGATAGTAAATTAACTTGATTTACTAAGTAAAATAAGTTGATTTACTTTTCTTGAAGATAGCTTTCAAAATCCGACAGAATAGCGGTTAAATCCATCTAAATAAGCTGAAAGTGATGTTTGGAGTGATGTTTAAAAGGGGCAACATCACTATTATTTTAACATATAAATATTTGATAACATGTAACTTAACATACTAATAGTGATATTGTCATCAGAAATAACTAGAAGATTATATGAGAACAAAGAAATTAGAGATCCCATCGTTTCATTCTCGGAATTATTACTACCTGATAAAGAACAAAAGTAAATGTAAAATATATTTTTCTATATAATTTGCCATTTTATTTACATGGAATTTTGTGCGGTTATTTTTTTTTACTACATTTGCAACATGTTAGAAAACATCGGATACTGGAAAAGACATACACAAATATTCCAGAAATCTAAAAAATAAACATGAGAACAAGTTATTGCAAAAGTTTTCTTTTATTCCTATTTTTAGGATTTAATATTAATTCTTATAGTGAGAATACAATTGATAATATAGGATGTTCTCCTAACGAAGATAACATCGCTGCAGTCTTTAAATGTTATAAAAGAACAGGAAACAGCACTCTATCCGGAATATTTAGCTATTATGTGCCTATTGACGAATGTCAATCTTTCAAATAGTTATTAACAAGAAGTGCTAACAATCAGTATTTCACAAATATTTTCGTATGATAAATATAAATAAAGAAAAAACAAAAAGCAACTTCATGAGATGTATTATGCTGTGTTGGATATGCTTTATTAGCTCATTTTTTTGCCGTATGGCAGCTCAAGATAGCATAGCAGTTACATATTCAGACTATTACACAAGTAATAACACTAAACCTAATAGACTCCCCATCCTGCCCAAAGCTCAGAGAGTAAACAAGAATTCTTCCACTATTGTAGTAACTAATTCAGATATTGAAGAACAGGCTAAAAAGTGTGTAGAGTATGCTATTTCTGTATGGGAAGCAAGTATTCTTAATTGTGACTCCATTTTCATTCAAGTTAAAGTGGAAAATATCAAAGAGGATATACGTACAACAGTCCGTTATAATGTGATTGATAGTACGTATATGCCAAGTGCTCTTGAAAGATATAAAGATCCGACGAAAAAGCATGATATTTCTTCTCCTGATGGCATTATCACCATTAACTCAAATACTATATGGGACTATAGCCTAGAGGATAATATTTCCCCTAATGGTAATAATCTGACTTATGGGATCATGAGAGCGATTGCAAGAATTTTAGGATTTGGTTCAAGTATTACCATAAAAGACCCAGACAATTATATCTGTAGTCTGCAGAGAGGTTACTCTGTTTTTGATGAACTTGTTACAAATTCTAATGGAATAAAACTGACCTCTATAAATCCAAATGAAGGTAAGCCTAATGAAGAATTGAAGTCATATATAAATGCTCCAGGGCAAACATTTTGGGTAAATGCGAACAGTCGACAATACCAACTCCAATCCCCTCCCTACACAGCTGATACCCCACCATTTGTTTTCTTGAAAGATGAAAACTCTTTAATGAGAAGTGATTTACAAGTTGGAAGTTACGCATTTCAAGTAGATGAAACAACTCAAGCTATTTTAAATAAATTAGGATGGAATACCCAATCACCGTCTCAAATTAAGATTGTAAGTGATGATATTCCGGATACAGGTCTTGCATCAGCATACGAATCTCATCGTTTCAGTATTGAAAGAGGAACACTTTCTATACAAAATCCGAAATGGGAGTTTATCTTACCATTAGCAAATGGTAAAACACAATCTATTTTGTTAGTTGACAATAATCTTTCGAGTACGATTGCCCCAATAACCAATGAAGAACTTTATAAAATTAATCCAGATGGAGATATTGAAGGGGTATTACAATTTTCATGCTCTATAAATGGAAAAGAAGTGCGTGCGTTGCCTTTTAAAATTCATTTAGAACTAAAGCCGTTAATTGAATATGCCTCAATAGCAAAGATAGTGGATAATTCTCCTCTTGCCTCTTATGATGCTTACTACAAGGTTAAATACCGTGGGGCAGAGTATATTAAAGTTTCAGTTGAGGAGGAATATGCATCTAGATTAAAAACATGGTATACCAAGGAGCCATACATAGCTTTTGGTATTGCCGACCACATTACGTCTCCGTATTATGCTTGGATTGATTTCACTGCTGAGAATAAATATGGTAAATCAATATATACAATTGAATTGCAACCCTATGGAGTAGTTTCAATTCGCTCTAATTCAATTGACAGCAGTGATTCATTTGAAGTATATGATGTTAACGGATTTAAGTTAGGAATATTCAACAAATTATCCGATATCAACCAAATTCAACTAAAGGGTTTACTTATCATAAAACATATACGAGGTGGCGTATTAGTAGAAACTTTCAAAACAATGAAACATGATCTTTAATACCCATCGTTCCGAATTCGCTTCAAATATTAGAATCTGTATAGAGGAAAAAATCAATTCCGATTATTGACTCTAATTTCAGTATTGATTGTGTCAATGTTCTTATAATATAGCTTACAATCTTAATTTCTGTCTAAAGAAAGAGCAGGAGCACTCATAATACTTTTTGTATCCAATATTTCCTCCATTAAATCGATACGATACGTTGACTTAAGGAAGATTCCACATCGTATATATAAAACAATGTCCGTTACTATATATAATGTATTAAAAAATAAATCTAGAAAGAAAAGTACCGTCATGCCTATCATAATAAATGAGGCCCAACTGAATTGGATGAACAGAATGGACATGGAAGATAAGAGACATACGCTAAACTTCTGGAATAATACAGATCATCATACTCCAAAAACCTGTCTCCACACCATATCATCTTATAATGAAACACATACGCTAATTTATGGAATCAAATTTAAAAGAACAATCTTATAAACAAGACAACCAAAATCTTTCAATTATGAATGAATTATAACATACATATTTTGTTATATTCCTTCCTTATCAAGTAGCTAATCAAAAATAACATTTATTCCTTTTGTTATTTTTATTTAATTTACCTTCAATTTTATTGACGACATGATTCTTTACAAATAAAAAAGAATTACTTTTGTCAACATTCAGCCCACAATATCATTATTGAAAAGTTTCTTGCTTTTAAGATCTGATATTTAGAACTAATAAATAAGACAGAGACTGTTAACAGCCGCTTTACATATATTTAATTATCAATAATATGGAAATAACCTTTGAAATCGGAAACGAAAATCGACCTCAAATCGAAAAAATTGATGAAAATAGTATCAACAACTCAATTTTTAGTGAGCAATACCAATATGCTCTAAAAGCACTAAACAATTATATGTCTGTGATTTCACCAGATGGAAGCACAAACGAAAAAGAACGTTTTAGTAGTTTGACTGATGCAAATAATAATATTTTTGCATTTATAGGTGATCGCGGTTCCGGAAAGACATCATGCATGATGTCTTTGGCAGCATTCTTAAATGAACCAGATAAAAAGGTTCTCTCTAAGTATAAGGATCAGGGATTAGAAAAACATAGTAATTTCTATGCGCTAGATCCCGTAGACCCGTCCTTCTTTGACAAAGACCACAATATATTATCTATCATTCTAGCAAAGCTCTATGCCAAATATAAAAAGGAGAAGGAAGACGAGAAGAAAGAGATAGATAGCTGTAAGGAATTAGAACTGATTAGATTGTTCAATGATACACAAAGAGATTTGGCTTATATGACAGAAAAGCCGAATCCGGATAATGACAATCTCAGACAACTGGAGTCCTTATCCGCTGCTGTAGACTTGAAAGATGACATCAAAAAACTGGTAGAAATGTTCTTCAAATGTTTTAATATGAAGACGGATACAACCCTATTGCTTATTATCGATGACATAGACCTAAATACAACTGAAGCTGAGATAATGGCAGAACAGATACGTAAATATTTCGTCCAACAAGGTATTGTTATTTTAATGGCCTTAAAGTTGGACCAACTTGAAATGGTAAAGCGTCTCTCCCTCGCTAAAGAATATAAGGTTTTACTTGATAAAGTTATCCACATGCCTGACTTGGATGAGATGGTGGAACGCTATCTTGCTAAGTTTCTGCCTCACAATCAACGGTTTTATATGCCTGACTCTGATTATTATATGGAGTCAAAATTGAATATAACAAAGGGTAAAGGAACTAATTCATATACATCAGTTAAGCAGGCGGTACCAGAATTAATTTTTCAAAAGACTCGTTATTTGTTTTACAATTCACCTCAACATGTAAGCTATATTGTACCACGTAATCTTCGTGGGCTTCGACAGATAATTAGTTTGCTTTATGATATGGATGATTATTGGGTTGATGACACAGATATGCGCACATACAACAAAACTCTATTTAAAAAATATCTTTTCGATAATTGGACTGTGAACAATCTTAATAATGTTGACAAGACATACATTAATGAACTTGTTGCCGTAGAAGATATGTCTTTATTCAATAATCACACCTTGAAGATTTTACAGGCTAGATTTCCTGATAATTTTAAGATTGAAGATCTAACAGAAACCAATTCCGATGAGGAAAGAGAGGTCTTCTATTTGAAAAATCCGACCAATATGTCTTATAATATATCATCAGGAGATGTTTTAAGTCTAATGGATATGTTTGAACGACAATATACTTATCTTGAAGACCAACATTTTCTTTTTATATTGCGTTCTCTTTATTCCATGCGTCTCTATGAGACATACGATAAGGTTACCGAATATGAATCAACAACAAGCAAAACCTCTAATGACAGTCAGAAAATTGTTATGAGAAACGATCAATTCTATGATTTGTCGGAATATGATAAATTGGTTGGAGGCAGATTTATAAATTCTCGAATGACAGATCTTCTCCCTCATCCTAAAGAAACCTATCTACCATCGCGTTCAAACAGGCAAATTGATATATCGACATTAAATCTATTAATAAAAGAATGTGTAGAAAAATGGGATAACACCTCAGTTAATATTAAAAAAATGGTTGAATTCTTTATGCTATGCATTGCCCGTGACTTTCATACTAGACACAAAGACAAGAATACAGACTTTTATGATCCATCATATCGAACTCGACGTAACATAAACTATTCTATGTCATTAAAGAACAATACGAATGTTTTTTTTGATATTAACTCATTTATGTTCAATGTTACTCGTATAAAGAAATGTTTTTGTCGTTTTTCAAACGGAGAGGAGTTCTTTGAAAAAGCAGATATGGATAAGGATACATTATTGGGGAAATTTAAATTGGCTACATTAAAAGAGCGTCAGCAGAATATTAAAGAAGAGGAACGCACCATTGATAAATATGATTATCATAAATGGCTGTCATTCTGTTCTTTGAGAAATGCAGAAATTATACAAGATCTGCATTTATTTTTAGAGAATTACGAATATAAAGGAAGCGACGATATTAATCTTTTATCTCAATATTTTAAAAGAATTGGAGAATATTCTATACTTTCATATGACAAGAAACAGGGCGAGGAGAGTCATTATGACATTAATTTTAATTTTGCCCATGATGTCGGAGAATATTTGGAAAAAATTGATGATTCTGGAAAAGAGACTTTTCTGAAGATATATTCTAAAATTTCAATGAGTCCTATAATTGATATCGAAAGTGTTCTCAGAAACAGACATGAAGAAAAAAGAAACATGACAAGAACCGTTATATCATTCATTAAGTCTCATTATCCCATTTACGAGACAGAAGAATACACCTCTATACTGAATGATGTGTTTAATTTGTATGGAGATAGAATTTCTAGAGAAGAAATAAGAGAAGCTGTTGAAAACATTTATAGCAAGGTAGAAAATGGAGAATCTCAGGCTGATACTGAAAGTTCTGTTTCTGAAGAGGAGAGCACAACTAACTCGTAATATATTTTCTTTAAAGGAAGACGAGACGCCCATATACAAAATAGACGACAGACACTTCATGTCGTACATGCAAACTATGGGTACAAACAATACGAATGATCAATTAGAGGAAATCGTACGGCTAAACAATAGTAAATGGATGCTTAGTAACAACGATCCTCAATTGATCTTCACAAAAAAGCCGAGTGTTTTCAACACGCTACTAAATTTTTCTTCTACAACTCTCCGTTGTAAGGATAATAGTCCTGTATGTAAGTATGAACATCTTCTAAGATGGAATGATGTGACATCCTGTCTGGGAGAGGACTTATTAACCATGAGTTATCTCGCTTCTATGGATTTAGGTAACGGATTTAATAGAAACGAATTCTTTTGGGACACAGCAATAGACCATGATAACGTGACCGTAAATTCCGTTCTAAAAAGGAATTTATATGATTTGCATGCTCATCTTAACGGTTCCTCTTACAATTTCACCCTCAATTGGTTAAGCCTAATGAATCATATTGGTAACCAATATACGAAATTCAATGATATCAATTTTAGACTTTCTCCATACACTGTATTCCATCCCGATAAGGATGAACGGTCTATACAGTTGGATGTGATTAAAGCGGCGGCAATAAGGTTCTATCTGGAATCACGAAATCAATGTCCCAATATTATAGACAAAAAACTATTAAGGAGAATCCTGATTGCTAATCATACCAATAAGATAACCTCTGAGATATCTCAACTTCAATCATTAATCTCGGCATATTCTTGGCTTTATGGGAGACATTATAAAAGCTATAATGATGATGATGTAGTAGATTATGCCATCCACAGAAATTCATTTAATAATAAAAAGGACAATCGGAACTTATTGACAGTATTAAGTGGAGAACGGAGATTCATGTATGACATCTTTAAACGTATATATAGTGAAGATAGCAAGTTTTCTTCTTTGGAACGTTCGCTATTTTATCTCTATCTATTGATAAAATCACAGTTCCGTCAGGAGATTGTTCAACTGAATAGTCAACCCGGTTTTGGCAACTTCGCCGACTATGAGAAAAGAAAAGCTCAGTTCATACCCGACGGGTCTGTATATGACAGATTGCTATCACAATTGTCCGTGGGATGTTTTTTCTATAGAAATGCAGACCATAAATATCTGGAAACCCGCATCACGCCTAAAGACGAAGTACATAAGCTGAAGGAGGCGATAGAAAAGAAAGATGAATATATTCACGACAAACAGTTTCTAGAAAACGACTCTTGGAAATATTATTATATCTTCCATTTTATCAAAAAGGAAGAGAAGGCTAAAGAGATGGATGGTATGCATGCACGACATTTTGATTTGCGCATGAAAGTACACAAGCAAGCTGAAGCTATTTTTCAGCTACGAACTGATTATAGCGCACCTACCAGAAAACGTGTGGTAGGAATAGATGCAGCTAATAGTGAGATAGCATGTCGCTCGGAAGTTTTTGCTCAAGCCTTTCGCTATCTCAGGGAACATCCCTTCTGTGGTTATAATAATGAAACATTACCGGATCTGGGACTAACGTATCATGTGGGAGAGGATTATCTGGATGTTGTTGATGGTCTACGGGCTGTGGATGAGGTTCTGCATTATATGAATTTCAGAGATGGCGACCGCATAGGCCATGGACTCGTGCTTGGTGAGGATGTAAGCCGCTATTATCACATCCGGCATGAGACCGTTGCAATGTCATTACAACTGATTATCGATAATGCAGCGTGGCTATATGCAAGGAGTTTGAATTTGTCTGGAGATTATTCAGTAGAGAGACATCTTCTTAAACAAAAGTACGAGACACTTTTCAACAAAGTGTATCCCGATTTTGGACAAATACCGTCAATAAACACTTATTACAAATCTTGGCTATTAAGAGGAGACGATCCAGAATTATATCGTACGGGGAAACTAGCAAAAATCATAAATATAAACAGATGGGACCGATTTGCGCTTAATAATGATTTCTGCGCTGTAAAAGCAAGAGAAAATCAAGAAGTTATAGCCCAAAAACTATACTATGAATACCATTATAACGGAAAAGCAAAATCCGAAGGCGATAATGTTGAAGAATGGAAGCTCCCTGAAAATATCATTAAAATGATTGATGAGGTGCGTGAAGAAATGCTTTCTGAGGTGGAAAGAAAACATATTAGCATTGAATGCAATCCAACTTCAAACTTCAGAATTGGGGCACTGCCTAAATATGCAGTTCACCCCATTCTGAAATTCAACAATTATAATATTAATGTTCCATATCCACAACATTATTTAAATGTATCTATTAACACCGATGACAGAGGTGTCTTCTCAACTTCTCTGGAACGAGAATATAGTTTGATGGCAATAGCAATGGAGAAACAGAAAGATATCAAGTTCCAAAATCCTCCTTATCAGATATATGATTGGATTGAAAGAGTTCGGCAAATGGGAGAGAATATGAGGTTTCATAAGTAGAATATTATTCGGAAGAATGTATGGATGGAGAAAAAATAAAATTTATAGATAAAAAGAAGAAACTGCAACCTTTTACAATGGATATAATTGTGCCCAATCCGTTTTATCCGTTTTTGCAGAAGAATTGGGGATGAGCAAAGATGCGTGTCTTAAGCTAGCCAGTCCTTTCGGTTCTGGAATTGCATATATGCAGGAAACATGTGGGGCTGTTAGTGGGGCTTTAATGGCTATTGGGTTGAAATATGGAAGAGGAAAAGTCGAAAAAACAGTCGATTATTTAGATAAAAATAATGTTAATTGAATTATTTATGGCAAGTTCTTGCGTACGTTTGATGTCTATTTACGTAATTTTCCATAAAGCATCCGTTATTCTTTGCAAATTTACAGTAAATATCCGTCATCCAATCATTTTTGTGCAAGTTTCGAATGATTTCGAATGAAAATTGTATGATTTTCCCTAAATCCTTGGCGAATCAGAATAAAGAAAGTAAATTTGCAGACAATATTGAAGCATTCAATAAATGCGGAAGCAAATATAAAATATGAGTTATGGATGAAAAGAAGAAAGAAGGAACTGCAACCTTTTACAGTGGATATAATTGCGCACAATCCGTTTTATCCGTTTTTGCAGAAGATTTGGGGATAAGCAAAGATGCTTGTCTTAAATTAGCCAGTCCTTTCGGTTCCGGAATTGCCTATATGCAAGAAACATGTGGCGCTGTTAGTGGGGCTTTAATGGCTATTGGGTTGAAATACGGAAGAGGAAAAGATGGAACGATTGAAGATAAAGAGCTTGCGTATGATATGTCACGCCATTTTATTGAGGAATTTAAGAAAACAACTTGCGGCACAATTTGTTGTCGTGAATTAATGGATGGATTAAATATGAGGACACCCGAAGGTATGGCGAAAATAAAGGAATTAGATCTCTTTAGACTACGATGTAGTAAACATGTGCAGAATTCAATAGAAATAACAAATAAAATTCTATCTTATCAATTGAATTTGAAGTGAGTGGAGTCAAACTCATATCGTTTAGAACTCGATTAATAAACAATTAGAAACGATAACGAGCCATGCAGTGAGTACTGAAAGTACTGATGATTTTTTAGAATTTTAAGAATAAAATCTTAGAAGTAATACGTTTTTGGCTAGAAATTGAGTAAGTTTGCACCCGTAAAATACAAAACGATGCTACAATTAGACAATTTCTACAAAGCAAGATTCGTCCTAAGCAAGATTATACGCAAGACTGAACTTGTACATGCACTTAAAATAAATCCAGAGTG
>Ga0302293_10001368_pt1 | contig 12074 bp, 5 predicted proteins | sample III_Fen_N2_2_FD_198758 | JGI IMG/M metagenome (GOLD analysis project Ga0302293, IMG submission 198758) | Peat permafrost microbial communities from Stordalen Mire near Abisko, Sweden - III_Fen_N2_2 | ecosystem: Environmental > Terrestrial > Soil > Wetlands > Permafrost | place: Sweden: Abisko... | reverse complement strand
TTATGAAAATACCATGAATGCTGCTGATAAAGCTCTGGTGTATTTCAGCGAAGAAGTTGTGGCACATAAAAAACTCGAGCCGATTACGAAAGAGCAAGTTCAAGCTGCTTTTGGCGGAGGTGTAACTGTAGTGAACGATACAGCCGAAGTGTTGGCGTTTATCCGTGCAGAGAACTGGGACAATGCAGTGTTGTTGATGATGTCGTCGGGGAATTTTGACGGGATTGATTACGATTTGCTTGGTGAGGAGTTGACGAAATAAAATCGACGTTTTTAGGTCAAAATAGTGTTCGTAATATTGCGAAATCACGTGTGTTTATTCGATAGGCCAATTCGCAAAATTACGAACGGTTATTCTAAATCAAGATATCTGTGAATGAATGAATTACAAACGACTATTAGGCCCGCTTTATAATTCCAAAATCGGAATCTTACAATGTTCCTTGCTTAAACAACACTCTTCTAAAGACCACCGTTACCAAAATTGCATTTACGGTCGTTAATAACAACATTCCCAGCAAAGACAAGATCATCGTAGATCCAGGGCTGTAGAACGATTTAGGTCCTTCCATTGCTTTCACAAGAATCTCTTCTTTGGTCATAGAAGCTCCTTCCGGATTATCATTCCTGAAAATCGCTAATTGTTTCGGGTTATTGACGTCTCGCGCGTAAGCAGCTTCGATGCGCGCTAATTGACGTTCGTTGTAAGCCGGATCGATTTTAGCATAATAGAGGTAGATCAAAATAGCCACTGATACCGTGTAAATCATTCCGCCACGCATGGCTTCTTTGATATCTGCAAATGCCGAACCTTCAGCACTTCGTCCCTCACGTTTTTCCTTCATCTTTTCAACCAATGTTCCGATTGTTACGGCCATTAGCAGACAGAAAAGGTTCCACAAGATTAGGATCTTGACACCGGGTTCGTTTTGAAAGAGTTGAAACTGAAAGAAAACCATTCTAACCAGAAACCAGATTCCGGCAAACAGTAAAGCGATTTTTATAGACGGACGCATGCTATTGTACTAAAAAACAAAGGTCTCACCTCATCGGCAAGACCTTCATTGATTTATGAATTCATTGATACTAAAAACTCTTCGTTTGATTTGGTGTTTTCCATGTGCGATTTCATGAACTCCATAGCTTCTACAGGATTCATATCAGCAATGAACTTACGCAGCAACCAGATACGTTGCAACACATCTTTGCGCACCAACAAATCTTCGCGACGTGTTCCTGAAGATAAGATATCGATAGCAGGGTAGATACGTCGGTTGGAAATTTTACGATCCAACTGCAACTCCATGTTACCGGTTCCTTTAAATTCTTCAAAAATCACCTCATCCATTTTAGAACCTGTTTCCGTTAAGGCAGTTGCTAAAATAGATAATGATCCGCCGTTTTCAATTTTACGGGCAGAACCGAAGAAACGTTTTGGTTTGTGTAAGGCGTTTGCATCCACACCACCGGATAATACTTTACCAGAAGCAGGAGAAACGGTATTGTAAGCACGTGCCAAACGTGTAATGGAATCCAATAGGATACACACGTCGTGACCACATTCTACCATACGTTTTGCTTTTTCCAATACAATGTTGGCCACTTTTACGTGACGATCGGCAGGCTCATCAAACGTAGATGCAACCACTTCTGCTTTTACGCTACGTGCCATGTCAGTTACCTCTTCCGGACGTTCATCAATCAACAAAACGATCAAATAAACTTCAGGGTGATTGGCTGCGATGGCATTGGCAACATCTTTCAACAACATGGTTTTACCCGTTTTCGGTTGTGCAACGATCATTCCACGTTGACCTTTACCGATTGGAGCAAATAAGTCCATGATACGTGTCGATAACGACTCGTCTTTGTGACCTGTCAATTTGAATTTCTCGTCCGGGAAAAGCGGAGTAAGGTATTCAAAAGGAACACGATCACGAATATAGCTTGGGTGACGACCATTGATCGAATCTACCTTTACCAACGGGAAGAATTTTTCACCTTCACGCGGTGGGCGGATTGTACCACGAACGGTATCACCTGTTTTTAATCCAAATAATTTGATCTGACTTTGAGAAACGTACACGTCATCCGGAGATGGTAAGTAGTTATAGTCTGATGAACGCAAGAAACCGTAACCGTCTTGAATCACTTCCAATACACCTTCAGCGGTAACAATTCCCACCAAGTTGTAAGCTTCTTCATCCACTTTTTCTTCTTGTGGTTGTTGCTGATTTGGATTTGGCTGACGCTGTTGGTTCTGATGTTGCGGGCGTTGCTGATTCGGGTTTTGGTTCGGATTTTGGTTCTGTTGTTGCGGCTGATTGCCGTTATTGTTTTCGCTTCGATTACCGTTTGGTTCACCTTGAGGCTGACGTTGCTGTTTGTTGAACGGTTGACGGTTTTGCTGCGGGTTGTTTTCTCTGTTTTGCTGATTCGGATTATTCGGATTATTCGGTTGCTGTTGCAGATTACGAGGTTCACGTTGTTCGCGTGGCTCTCTGTTACCTTGCTGTTGATTTTTAGGGGAATTTCCTTTTTCATTAGCCGGTTTTGCCGGAGCTTCACCTGTTGTTTCAGCAGTAGCAGTAGGTGTTTCCGTCGTTTCAGCAGTTACTGCGGGAGATTCTGTTTTTTCAACTACAACTTCTTGTTTTTCAACTTTCGCAGCAGGAGTGACTTCTTTTGCCGCAGGTTGGTCGTTGTTTTCTTCTTGTCCTTTATCCTTACGCGGACGCAATTTTCTGAGTGGAGCAGTAGCTTCTTCCAATGAAATCACTTTCGGTGCAGGAGGTGTTGTTTCTGTAGGAGTTGCTTCAGCTTTTACTTCAGCTACCGGTTCGGTAAACAAATCAACGTTTTTACTTGGGTTAGAAGTTCCGATCGGTTCGGCGCTCACCGCTTTACGAGGTCGGCCTTTTCCTTTTTTATCTTCATCTGCTGGAGCAGCACTTGGTTTTTCTTTCGATTCCTTGGCGACAGGGGCAGTAGGAGTGGCTGTTTCACTTTTGGAGATCAGGTCGATCAATTCGTTTTTCTTGAATGATTCAACGCGTTTGACACCTAGGTTTTTTGCAATTTCTCTTAATTCTGGTAATAACTTACCGTTTAAGTCTTGACTGTTCATAGATATGATTTGAACTAACTTGTTGTTGTTGTGGAAGTTTCATGCGGACTGCATGAATGAGTGTCGTGTTAAAGACGATGCAATAATACGAATATTCTGTTAACTCAGCAGTGGTTTGATTTTTTTTTCTGAAAAGTTGGGTGTTGATTATAATTGTAACGTGATTTTAAACACGATTTTAAGATTGAATTCAATTGTGTGTAGTTAAGTTTGAGTTCAATCTTTTTCAGGATTCATAAGATGAACAGTAATGGGTTAACTCCAAAAAAGAATCGATTTTACTGATGAGCCTTACAACCTCCAAATTGCTGAACCAATAGCTTTGGAGATTGTTGTTTCGGAGTTTCATGTTGCACTTTCACTTGATTGCTTTTCGCATGAATAGCTGTTGTTTCGCCGGAACAAGCACCGCAAAGTACGGCAGTAATTGCAAAACAGGTAATAACGGATAAACGGATCGTTGATTTCATAAATCAAATGTACGCCGATCATGGTTCACTTACCGGTTTAAATGAGTTAAACGTCGGTTTCGTCGAATGAAATGAGTTATTCGTCGATTAAACCAATGCGGTGAACCGATCTTTTAAGTGTTTCGCCGTATAATTCCCTTCTTCGGTAATTAATTGTTCCGGAGTACCTTCAAATACCACATTGCCACCTTTTTCACCGCCTTCCGGACCAATATCAATGATCCAGTCGGCACATTTAATCACATCCATGTTGTGTTCGATAACTACGATTGAATGTCCGTCATTGACCAAACGATTAAACGCAATCATCAGTTTTTCGATGTCGTGGAAATGCAATCCAGTTGTCGGTTCATCAAAAATGAACAAGGTCTTTTTGGTGTTTTGAACGCCTTTAATAAGGAACGAAGCCAATTTCACGCGTTGTGCTTCACCACCACTCAATGAACTGGATGATTGTCCCATTTGCAGATAACCAAGACCTACATCTTCTAGCGGTTGAATTTTCTGCACGATTTTTTCGTCCAGTTTATCTTTTCCGGCTTTGAAAAATTCCAATGCAGAAGAAATGTCCATTTCCAGTATATCGGCAATGTTCTTTTCGCGGTAACGGATGTCGAGTGCTTCTTGTTTGTAACGTGAACCATTGCATGCTTCACAATTCAAGTGAACATCGGCCATAAACTGCATGCTTACGGTAACAACGCCTTCGCCTTCGCACATTTCACAACGACCGCCTTCCACATTGAAAGAGAAAAAACCTGGTTTCAATCCTTGCTGTTTGGCAGCTTGCTGGCGCGAAAACAACTCACGGATATCATCGAAAGCTTTCACATACGTCACCGGATTACTTCTCGACGATTTCCCGATCGGGTTTTGGTCGATTAGTTCTACTTCCGAAAGACTGTTTAGATCGCCGGTTAAGACTTTAAACAATCCTTGTTGGTCGCCAAATTGACCGAAGTGTTTGCGAACCGCCGGATACAAAATTTCTTTTACCAAGGTTGATTTCCCGGAACCACTGACGCCCGTGATGGCTACAATACGATTCAACGGAAAGTCTACGGTGACATTCTTTAAATTATGTTCGCGAGCGCCTGAAACAGACAATTTATTTTTGCCACCTCGTCGTTTGGTTGGCATTGGAATTTCTTTATTTCCAAGTAAATAATCGGCAGTAAGACTGTTTTTGGCATTTTTCAAATCGGCATACGTGCCTTGAAACACTACTTCGCCACCAAATTTACCCGCTGCCGGACCTATATCAATGATTTCGTCGGCAGCTTTCATGATGTCCTCTTCGTGCTCCACCACAATCACAGTATTACCAAGATCGCGCAGGCGTTTCAACACCACGATCAATCGTTCCGTATCGCGCGGATGAAGTCCAATACTCGGTTCATCCAAAATATACATCGAACCTACCAAACTACTTCCCAATGATGTAGCAAGGTTAATGCGTTGTGATTCACCGCCAGAAAGTGTATTCGCAGCCCGATTGAGCGTCAAATACCCTAATCCGACATCGCACAAGAAACTCAAACGTTGTGTAATTTCAGGTAAAACGCGTTTGGTAACCTGCTGATCGTGGTCCGAAACTTTTAATTCCTGAAAAAATACCAATGCTTCTTCTACCGGCATCAATACCAATTCTTTGATACTTCGACCACCTACTTTTACGTAATTAGCGTCTTCGCGTAAGCGCGTTCCGTGACATTCCGGACAGCTGGTTTTTCCTCTGTAGCGAGAAAGCATAACGCGGTATTGTATTTTATACGATTGACTTTCAATGTGCGCGATGAAACCGTTTATTCCGGTGAAATATTGATTTCCTTTCCACAAAACATCGTATTGTTCCTTGGTCAGCTCATCAATAGGCCGGTGAATGGGGAAATCAAACTTGCGAGAGCTGGAAATCAATGCTTGCTGGTATTCACTCATCACTTCACCTTTCCATGGGGCAACTGCTCCTTCGAAAACGCTCAAACTTGTATCGGGAATTACCAGATTAGGGTCGATACCGATTACGGAACCATAACCTTCGCAGGTTTTACAAGCACCATAAGGATTGTTAAAGGTAAAGAGGTGAGGAGTGGGCTCAGCGAAAGTGATTCCGTCGAGTTCGAACTTTCCTGAAAAGTGGCGTTCTTCTTTTGTGTCGACAGTAAACACCATACACTCGCTGCTTCCTTCGGCATAAGCCAATTGCACAGAATCAGCTAAACGACCCCGTGTATCGTCATCCGGAGCTTGTGTTACAATTCGGTCAATGACAATAAAAATGCGTGTATCATCTGATAGTGTTGCAGGATTTAAGTCCTCCAATGCAACCATTTCGTGATCAATGAGCAAACGGCTGTAACCTTGTTCTTTGAGCAATTGCAAACTGCGTTCTTTCCCGTATTGTTGCAAATGGGTAAAGGGAGCGCAAATCAGTAATCGTTTACCGTCTTCGAACGAAAACAGGTATTCGAGTACATCTTGTACGTTTTGTTTTTTAACCTCATGACCGGAAACGGGCGAAATTGTTTTTCCGATTCGGGCAAACAACAATTTGAGGTAATCGTAAATTTCGGTAGTTGTACCAACGGTAGAGCGTGGGTTATTGGAAATCACTTTTTGCTGAATGGCAATAGCCGGAGCAATTCCTTTAATAAAATCAGTTTCGGGCTTGTCTAACTTGCCAAGAAATTGACGGGCGTAAGACGATAAACTCTCGATGTAACGACGTTGTCCTTCGGCGTAAAGCGTATCAAAAGCCAAAGAAGACTTACCTGATCCTGATAAACCGGTAATGACGGTAAGCTTTCCGTGCGGTATTTTGACTTCGAGATTTTTAAGATTATTGACGCGTGCGCCTTTGATATGAATGCATTTTTCGGCCATAGTGCGAAGATAATCATTGTTAATGTTTGATGTTGAATTTTTGATGTTGGATGGAGCGATTTTCTTAAATAAGTTGAATGATTGGTACAACATTCAATTAAACATCAAAAATCAAGCATTCAACATCAAATTATTGTGTAACCAAATGGGAAATTTGAGTTTTTTTCACTCTTTTTTTGTTTTTTTAGCAAAATGTCCTATATTCGTCGAATACAAACGCATAAGCCTATAGAGATAATTCTACATTAAACAAGATTTACAGAAGTAAGTTAAACTTTTTAAGAGTAGAGTTATGGCTATGAAAAATCTAGACGACCAACAGCTTGTGTCTATTTATTTAGACGGTGGAGAACAAGCATTCGAGGTGTTGCTAATGCGTCACAAGGACAAAATTTTCCGAAGCATTTACAATAAAATACGTGATCGAGAGCTTGCTGAAGATATCTTTCAGGAAACCTTCGTGAAGGTAATCAATACCCTCAAATTAGGAAATTATAATGAAGAAGGTAAATTCTTGCCTTGGGCTATGCGTATTGCGCAGAACTTGGTGATTGACCATTTCAGAAAAGCGGGACGTATGCGCATGGTGGGCGAGCGTTCTTCTAAGAGCGAAGATTTCAATATCTTTTCTATTCTGAAATTGGAAGATGCTAACATTGAGCAAAGCATTACACGCGATGAGTTGGAACAACAAATGATTCAATTGATCGATTACTTGCCTGAAACCCAAAAAGACATCATTCTAAAACGCATTTTTCAAGATCTGTCTTTCAAAGAAATTGCAGATATGGAAGATATTTCAATTAATACAGCATTAGGACGCATGCGTTATGCGTTGATCAACCTGCGCAAAATGATTGAGAAATACCAACTTGTCACCGATATCGATTGATATCTTTTTTAAGAATTGAGTTTTGAAGACGGCTGTTACAGGTCGTCTTTTTTGATTCAGCTATATTTAAAAAATGGAATTCGGGAATTTGGGTGTTCGGGATATCCCAAACACCCAAATTCCCGAATTCCATTCCAGACTAAAAAAAAACAGAAGTTGCAAAAAGAGAAAAGGTTGCCCGTCGAAACAAACAACCTTTTCATTCATCTAATCGGGCTATTTCAATATGTTCACATGGCCGGTAAGTGCCTCTAATTGAACTTCGTCTTTGTCAAGTGATTTGAATTCGATTTTCCAGGTATAGGTGCCATCTTGCGCTATTTCTCCGGCAAATGAACCGTTCCAACCGAAATCAACATCTTTTGACTCGAACACCAATTGTCCCCAACGATCAAAGATGTATAAGTGATACGTATCGCGATCAAAACCTGAAGTGAACTGCGGTTTAAACTCTTCGTTGAAACCATCACCATCAGGAGTGAATGTATTCGGTACGTAGTAAATCAATTCGTCCTCAACAATTACAACTACTTCTGCTGTATCAATGCAACCGTGTTCTGAAATGGCAGTAAGTACAATTACGTAGTTGGCAACTGCATCGCTGTATTCGTGTGTTGGATTCTCAAGAGTAGAAGTGCTACCATCGTCAAAATCCCATTCATAGTCAACTGCTCCAACCGAATTGTTGATCATGGTTGTGGTTGGATCCATTTGAGTCAAAACGTGAGGACTTGCTTGAAACGATGCAACAGGATTTGGGAATACACACACAACACTCATTAATTGAGTATCGGATACACACCCCAAAGCCGTTGTAGTTGTGAGTGTAACATCATAACAACCTGCATTTTCAAAAAGATGGTTCACCGATCCACAACCAATGGCTGTAGTTCCGTCACTGAATTCCCAGAAACAATTGCTTCCACCCGATGAAAGATTGGTAAATGTCACTTGCAACGGTGCGCATCCTTGTGCCGTATTTACAGTAAAGTTTACATCTACCGGCAGTTCAATGGAAACTGTCACTACATCTGACGATTGACAACCGTTTGCATCGGTTCCGGTAACACTATAGGTTGCGTTTGCGGTTGGTTGAAACGCCACACCATTGGTGATTCCATTATTCCAGAGATACGTCAAAGCACCTGATCCTTCTAAAGTAATAGTGCTTTCCGAGCAGATGATTTGATCAGGTCCTGCAGATACTACCGGAAGTGGATTGACTAATACAACCAATGAATCACTGTTTAGACAGCCGTTCAAATCTGTTCCAACTACCGTATAAACAGTGGAACCCAATGAAGGTGTGAAAAATTGCCCGTTTGTGATGCCTTGGTTCCACTGATAGTTGGTTGTTCCTGTAGCCGTTAAACTGGTGGATTCACCTGCACAAAGAGTTACGTTCGGACCGGCTTCTACTACCGGATCGGCAAAGAAGAATACTTCAACGTCATCGGTATTACTGCATCCGTTGACGTCTGTACCGATCACTGAATATATCGAAGGGATAGATGGTGAAAACGCAATTCCGTTGCTGATTCCGTTGTTCCAGGAATAGGATTGTGCTCCTGAGCCACTGAATGTAACTGTTGTTCCCGGACAAATAGTAACATCCGGTCCTGCGTTTACAACGGGCAACGCATAGATCAATGTAGGATTGGTGATACTGGCAACGCAGCCCATAGAGTTGGTTGCGGTTAACACAACATTGTACGTAGCACCACCAGCATAGACGTGGCCTACATTTGTGGTTTGTGAATTGGGTGAACCATCACCAAAATTCCAGTCATAGGTCAGTGGAAAAATATCCGTAGACGAATTGGTGAAATCTGTTTCGCTTAGAGCACAGGAACCAACACTTGAAAAAGCAACTGTAGGTAGCGCATTGACAACAACTATCATAGAATCGCTATCGATGCATCCGTTGGCATCTGTTCCGATAACCGTATAAAGTGTTGAGCCCAATGTTGGAGTGATTGGGGTGCCGTTTACAGCTCCATTGTCCCATTGATAAGTGACTGCTCCTGAAGCTGCGGGAAGAGTTGTCTGACCAGCACAAAGCGAAACATTCTGACCGGCATCCACAATCGGATTGGCGTAAAACAGCACTTGTGCATTGTCGGTATTACTGCATCCGTTGTTATCGGTTCCAATAACGGTATAAATGCCCGGATTAAGCGGTGTAAAGGCTACTCCGTTACTGATTCCGTTATCCCACGAATAAGTAGTTGCACCTGAGGCGCTGAATGTAACGTACGCCCCCGGACAAATAGTAACATCCATTCCGGCATTTACAACGGGTAGCGGGAAAATCTGAGTAGGGTTGGTTACACTCGTAATGCATCCCATCGAATTGGTAGCCGTTAATGTTACATTATAAATAGCCGCGGCGGCATAGTTGTAATTTATGTTGGTGCTTTGCTGGTTGGCTGAACCATCGCCCAAATTCCAATCATACGTTAGTGGATATACATCCGAAGAGGTATTTGTAAACGAAGTGAGGTTGGACGCGCACGATCCACTACTTGTAAACGCAGCAGTAGGAGCTGCATAGACATTGATCTCGTGTTCGATCGTGTCTTGGCAGCCTTCTGTAGAACTGGCAATGAGTTGAACAAGGTAAGAACCACCGTTGGCAAAGACGTGATTTGGGTTCTGAAACTGAGAACTGCCTCCATCACCGAAGTTCCACGTCCAACCGGAAACATTTCCTGATGTAACTACTGATTGGTCGTTAAAAACCAGTCCGACATCTTCGCATCCGGCAAGACCTGTAAACTCAGCTGTAACCGTTGTAGGCACAATTTGAATCGGAAGATCAACCACACAGTTTCCTTGATTGCTAAAGGAAGTCATCGTACAAGTGTAAACTGTTCCAAGAGCTGGAGTAGGAATAGTGACTTGTTGACCCGATAACGCTCCCGGATTCCATTCGTATTGCTGAAATCCTAATGGTGCAGTAAGTGTTATTTGTGTGTCTCCCGAACAATAGGCAAGATCAATAGCCATCGGACCGCATTCGGCAGCAATATAAGCATAACCGAAATGTCCGGTAAGTAAACAGTCACGAGTTGTGAATTCGATGAATACATTTTGTCCTATATAAGCGGTAAGATCTATTCCAACCGTAGACCATGGCAACCAAGTTACGCCGCCACAAGTTTGGAAGTTTTGACCGGCTTGACCACCATATACATTATAAGTACCACAGTTTCCACCGATAGGATTTCCAGCGGCATCTAAAATACGAACCGTAAATTCCGGTTGTTCTTCCGGTAAGTGTCCGGCAGGGTTTTCCAACACCACAGCATACTTATATATAAAGAGTGCTGTTTGTGCGGTAACAGATAAATTATAGATCAATTCTTCGGCTTGGGCTCCCGTGTTGCTGTTTCCAAGTCGGGCAGAGGAAGTTCCACCCGGTGGAATGACGCTAAGTCCGCCACAAGAGAACGGGTCAATTCCGGGGCCATTCATAATAGTGTGTCTTCCGGCAACAATCCCTAATGCTTGATTGGGGTTTGCGTAAGTTCCAGTAGTGCCTTGCCAAAAAGAAAAGTTTCCCTGACTGAAGTCAGCATTCGGACAAGTAGATTGCGAAAGCACAAAAGATTGTTGCAGTAGTAGTGCAGCAAAGATCAGTGTCGCTTTTGGATGTTGTAGAGGTCTTTCCATAGCGCAATGTTTAGTAGATACCATATAAGGTAAGTCATGTTTTCATGACAAACAATGCGTACATAGCTTTTTTAACAATTAACCGAAGACTATTAGACGAATACAATTAAAGTATGGATGAATCGGTGTGAATTCTGAACATTTTTCGTTGTAGAAATCACAAAAATTCAGTTCAGGAGAATTTCTGCCATTTACTAAACGGTAGAAAAAACAATGTAAAATGTAGTTGAGAGCTTCTTAAATGCAGAAAAGCCACTTTTAAGTGATTTAGTGAAAGCGCTCTTGAAAGGATGCGTTAAAGTCGATTATTTCAAATATAAAAAAGGTTCGATCTGCCAGAAGCTAACCGAACCTTTTTAAAGTTATACTAGATTGCTGTTTAGCAATTCTCGATAATCATTGCAGAAGCACCTCCACCGCCGTTGCAGATAGCTGCACCACCGATTTTACCACCGTTTTGTTTCAAGACGTTGATTAAGGTTACAATAACACGTGAACCTGAATTTCCAAGTGGGTGACCCAAAGCCACTGCTCCACCGTTTACATCCACTTTATCAGGATTCAATCCTAAAATTTTTGTATTCGCAATTCCAACTACGGCAAAAGCTTCGTTTAATTCCCAGAAATCAACTTGATCCGTTGTAAGACCAGCTTTTGCCAATGCTTTCGGAATAGCCAATGAAGGAGCGGTAGTAAACCATTCCGGAGCGTGAGCGGCATCAGCATAACTGATGATTTTTGCAATTGGTTTTAATCCGTGTTTTTCAACTGCTTCTTTTGAAGCTAAGATCAATGCCGAGGCACCGTCGTTTAATGTAGATGCATTTGCTGCTGTGATTGTTCCGTCTTTATCAAATGCAGGACGTAATGAAGGGATTTTATCCAAGAACACATTTTTGTATTCTTCATCTTCTGTGATCACAATCGGGTCGCCTTTACGTTGTGGTACAGACACACCTACGATTTCGTCATTGAATTTTCCCGCTTTCCATGCTTCAGCAGCACGTGTATATGATGTAATAGCAAA
>Ga0302293_10001367_pt1 | contig 12078 bp, 8 predicted proteins | sample III_Fen_N2_2_FD_198758 | JGI IMG/M metagenome (GOLD analysis project Ga0302293, IMG submission 198758) | Peat permafrost microbial communities from Stordalen Mire near Abisko, Sweden - III_Fen_N2_2 | ecosystem: Environmental > Terrestrial > Soil > Wetlands > Permafrost | place: Sweden: Abisko... | reverse complement strand
TGCACTAAATACAACAGAGATAGTACAGATCCCCATGAGATTTACGCGAGCGGGTGGCAGGCTGGGAGTGAGTGGATAGGAATTTGGAATCGTTTGAGTGGTTTACATTGGAACTTACAAACTCCTGCCGAGTTGAGCCATCTATGCAAAACATTCCATATGAACGCAAAATTCACCGATGTCTTGCAGTAGATTGCTTTTGTATTTAAATTTATAAACTGAATGTCGAATATGGATTTAAGCGTGTAAGGTCCAACGAAGAATATTTTATTATAAAGTATCATTGCAGTTGGAATTATTAGAATGGATTCAGTTGACAAAAAGGAATGAAAATTTCACATCCATGATGCTCTAAATAAGGAAAATATTGACTTTCTTAACACCAACAAAAGTTATGAATAGACTCCAATTGGGTTAAGTCGTATTTATAATCTTTTAAAAATTGAAATAACCATGTGTAATAGATTAATCCTATTGTTTGCTTTGCTTTTTTGTGTTTCGGCATCTGTTGTTCAGGCACAAAATTTTCAGGCGGTTGATTACGTCAATCCACTGATGGGTTCTGATTCAAATTTTACCCTGTCTAATGGAAATACCTATCCGGCTATTGCTATGCCATGGGGGATGAATTTCTGGACTCCACAAACAGCCAAAATGGGCGACGGCTGGGTTTATGCCTACTCTGCACATAAAATACAGGGCTTCAAACAGACCCATCAACCAAGTCCATGGATTAATGATTACGGTCAGTTTTCAATCTTTCCCATGACGGGAGAGCTAAAGATTTCAGGATCTACAAGGGCAAGCTGGTTTTCACACAAAGCAGAAACAGTAAAACCCTATTATTACAGTGTCTATCTTGCCGACTATGATGTGACTACAGAGGTTAGTCCCACAGAACGTGCAGCGATGTTTCGCTTTACTTTTCCCAAAAATGAAAAATCGTGGGTAATGATTGATGCCTTCGACAAAGGTTCGTATATAAAGATCATCCCTGAAGAAAATAAAGTGATTGGCTACACAACCCGCAATAGTGGAGGGGTTCCTGAGAATTTCAAAAATTACTTTGTTGTCAAATTTGATCATTCATTTGCCGAAAGCCAGGTGTGGAGTGATTCAGCTGTGGTTGTCGGTATTCCAGAATTAAAAGCAAACCATGCAGGTGCTGCCATTCGTTTCAAGACCCAAAAAGGAGAACAGATTCATGCCCGTGTAGCCTCCTCATTTATCAGTTTTGACCAGGCTGAACTGAATCTGAAAGAACTTGGATCAGATAATTTCGACCAGATTTGCCAAAAAGGACGTGATATCTGGAACAAGGAATTATCACGAATCAATGTTGAGGGTGGAACGACCGATCAAACACGAACATTCTATTCGTGTATGTACCGCACCATGCTGTTCCCCCGAAAGTTTTTCGAGTTTGACAAGAATGGGGTAATTGTGCATTATAGTCCATACAACGGAAAGGTTTTGCCGGGTGCCATGTTCACCGACAACGGATTTTGGGACACCTTTCGTGCTGTCTTCCCATTTTTCAACCTGGCATTTCCTTCTCTGAATGCACAAATTCAGGAAGGTCTGGTAAACACTTACAAGGAAAGCGGATTTCTTCCCGAGTGGGCCAGTCCCGGGCACCGCGACTGCATGATTGGGTCCAATTCGGCAACCATTATTGCCGATGCTTATTTGAAGGGAGCACGTGGTTACGACATCAATACACTTTACGAGGCCATACTAAAAAACACAAAGACAGAAGGTCCTTTAACTTCTGTTGGCCGCAAAGGTTTTGACTACTACAACCGGTTAGGCTATATCCCTTACGACGTAAAAATCAATGAGAATACAGCCCGCACACTGGAATATGCTTTTGACGACTGGACGATATATCGCCTGGCCAAGGAACTGAAACGTCCACAGAAAGAAATTGATTTGTTTGCCAAACGTTGCCAGAATTACCGTAATGTGTTTGATCCTGAGACCAAACTGATGCGTGGAAGAAACCTGGACGGCACCTTTCAGAAACCGTTCAATCCGTTCAAATGGGGAGATGCCTTTACTGAAGGAAATAGCTGGCATTATACCTGGGCGGCATTTCACGATGAACAAGGTTTGATTGATTTAATGGGCGGTAAGAAACAATTTATTAGTATGCTCGATTCAGTGTTTGTTGTTCCACCTATTTTCGACAATTCATATTACGGATTTACGATTCACGAAATCCGCGAGATGCAGATTGCAAATATGGGCAACTATGCACATGGTAATCAGCCTATCCAGCATATGATTTACCTGTACAATTATGCCGGTCAGCCGTGGAAAGCTCAAAAATGGGCTCGTGAGGTGATGAATCGAATGTACCTTCCAACACCGGATGGCTACTGCGGTGATGAGGATAATGGTCAAACCTCGGCCTGGTATGTATTTTCGGCCATGGGTTTTTATCCTGTATGTCCGGGAAGCGATCAGTATGTTTTGGGAGCACCTCTTTTCAAAAAAATCATCCTGAAGCTTGAGAATGGGAAAGAGGTCATCCTGAATGCTCCTGATAACAGTGCCGACAACAAGTACATTCAATCCGCTACTTTTAACGGGAAAGAGTACACCAAAAATTTTCTGAACTACTATGATCTGATGAAAGGTGCAGTAATTGATTTTAAAATGGCAGCTACACCAAACAAAGACAGAGGAACTGGGGAAAAAGACTTTCCTTATTCGTTTTCGAATGAAGGGAAGAAATAATGAGTGTATAATTATTCGTAAACTTCCACGATCATTCCATGCATTTTTATAATTTTATACTGAACAAAACCAATACTCATGTTGAAAGAACTTATCCTGAAAAACCGAAGTTACCGACGTTTTTTTCAATCAGAGAAAATCAGTATAGAACAACTTCGTGAATGGGTTGACCTTGCACGAAACTCAGCTTCAGCCCGTAATGCTCAGCCACTCAAATATTATTTAAGCACTGATGAATCACTTAATAACCAAATCTTTGAACAACTGGCATGGGCAGGATATTTTCCCACATGGAAGGGGCCCGAAGAAGGCGAACGCCCTTCAGCCTACATTGTGATATTGCACGATACATTTATTTCAGGAAATTATCTGTGCGATGACGGGATTGCTACCCAAAGTATTCTTTTAGGGGCCGTTGAAGCCGGTTTTGGGGGCTGTATCATCTATTCAGTAAACCGAAACAAATTAAAAGAAATTCTGAATCTGGATAACCAGTTTGAAATTATTCAGGTACTGGCTCTTGGAAAACCCAAGGAAACAGTGGTTCTGGATGAAATGAAAAATGAGGATGTAAAATACTGGCGGGACGAGAACCAGGTTCACCATGTTCCGAAACGTTCGCTGGACGAAATAATAATTCAATCAAAGTAATTTTTATTGCTGGTTGAGTCATTTCCTATTTATATGATGCTCCAATTAATCAAATTAGTATTTTGACTAAAAAAGGCTGCCAGGAAGTATAAACTTCAAGACAGCCTAATCGTTCTAATCACATTTATCTAACCAAACATATTATTCCATTCGTTCATGCATCTTTTGCATCATTCCTTGATGACCATTTCCTCTTTTCATATTTGCTTTGAATGCGTCAAACTTCATACGCTGTTCATCAGTTAGTTGAGCCCGTATATCCAGACGATGTTTAACCCTTAATTTGGCCATTTCAACTTTCAATGAACCAATCTTTTCGATGTTTTTGTTGATGGCAGCCATATCTGGCTTATCCGCTGATACAAGTGTTTTCTGATGAGCCATTGCTTCACCAAGTTCATTACGAAGAGGTTTTACTTCCTTTTGCATGGCTATCATGCTTTGCTTAAAAGCATCCTTCTGTGCATCAGTCAGGTTCAATCCCTTTCCGAAACCATCATGACCCTCTTCCATTTGCATTTCATGTTCATGTCCGTGAAATGATTTCTTTGGACCATTTTCTGCTGGCTGGGCAATCAATACAGTTGAAAAACCCAATAACACTGCAATCATTAATACTTTTGTTTTCATAATCCTTAATTTTAAAAATCCGTTTTCTGAAACTTGATTTAAATTTCTCTTTGGATGGATATGAATTTAAAAGGTTTAATGATTAACGAAGTTTTAGGTTTTCTTTAACATTTGGCTTAAATAAACACGCTCATAATAAGTACCGTGATGATACCAACAATTCCAATTGTAGATTCCATGACAGTCCAGGTCTGAAAGGTTTGCTTTACGCTCAATCCAAAATATTCTTTGAACATCCAGAAACCTGAATCGTTAAAATGCGACCACATTACGCTTCCTGCACCGGTAGCCAGAACCATTAATTCGGGTGATGTGCCTGTATGCTGGGCTATCGGCAACATAATAGGGGCAGTGGTGAGTGTTGCAACGGTAGCAGAACCAACTGCGAGTCTGAAAACAGAGGCAATAAGAAAAGCCATTAGAAGCGGATTCATTTGTATCGAATCTGAAATGGAACGAATGTATTCGATCACATGACTATCTTTCAGAACCTGGGAAAAAGCACCTCCCCCGGCAATGATCAGGATGATCATCGAGATGGCCCCGATTGATTTAGCAGAACTGTTCATCACATCGCTCATTGTTCTTCCCTTTTGAAGGCCAAGTGCGAATATGGCAACGATGACTGATATAAAAAGGGCGATATTTGCATCGCTCATAAACTTCAAAAAGGTTAGAATAAATGAATAAATCAGGATTGCCTGCCCGCTAAACCCTCTTACAGTAAAAATATGGGAGTAAAAACCGGTTATATTCTCAATCCCAAGTTTGGTGAGTTCAGTTTTTGCAGGTGGAAGGCCAAAAATCAAATCGACTAATGCACCAAACAACATTAAGATCACCGGTGTAACGGCACATAGAATACTGACTCCAAATCCCGGGAGTTCGCTCTTTTCAAAATGCCTTTCCTGAAATAATTCCACAGGAGGTTTGACGTCAATCTTTTTATAGAACCGCGATAACCATATTCCACCAATCAGGCAGGCCGGAATCATGGGTATCAATCCATACAATAATACCTTGTTGACATCAGCTTCGTATATGAATGAAACATAGGTTGGAGCAGGATGGGGAGGCAAGAAACAATGTGCTACCGACAAAGCAGAAAGCAGAGGCAATGCCAGCCATATAGTAGGCAATTTGGTGGTAACCGCAAACGTAAAGATCAGTGGAATGAGAACCAGGAAGCTTGCATTGTACATCATCGGCAGACCTACCAGAAAACCGGTGATCATCAAGGCATACTGTATGTTTTTCACCCCCATGAATTCGGTCATGCGAATGGTGATGGTATGCGCTGCCCCGCTTTCCTCCAGTATTTTTCCTAACATGGCTCCAAAAGCCAGAATCAGCACAATCTTACCCATGGTATCACCAACCCCCTTCAGCACAGAATCAAGAATATCAAAAGGATTCATGCTGCTTAATAGCCCCACGGCAAATGAAGTGATCAGCAATGCAATAAAAGCATTCAGTTTAAACTTGCTGATGAGAAACAATAGAATCAGGATTCCGAATCCAACAATAAGAAGTGGCATGATGGCTTGAAGAATTAGTTCGCAATAAAGATAGAAATTTGCTGAATGGGTGCAACCTGAAAATCATCATTGTCATAAGGTCTTTTCACTTATCAGAAGTTTCATTACAACGATTTATAAATCCAGTCATTACGTTGAATGATAATTCGAACATCACAACATTGGAAACTATTCCAAAAACAACGAATATGTTCTATCTTTGATTCGCTTAAACCAATAATTCTGACTTCAGCATGAAAGCTTCCTTTTTCCTCTTTTCCTTTTTCCTTTGCACCAATTTACTTCATGCCCAGAATACACCAAAAATAACCATGGCCGACTACATGGGCGTTAACTCGAACGTGGCTGCCTATGACAATAAGTACCTGTCTGACCTATCGAAATGTGTAAAATGGATCCGGGAATACCACAATTGGGCACAATATGAAGCAGCTAACAATTTCTACAAATGGGACAATATCACCACTCAGCCTCAGGGCTATACGTGGCCGGAGCATACTGATTATATGAATGAATGTCACCGCCTGGGACTGAATGTTTTAATCGATGTGCTTGACAAACCCGACTGGGCTGGTTCCTCGCCTATTCCCAATAATACAGGAACGGGAGCCAATGCTTCGGATTACCTGGAGCGACTTGAATTTCTAGGTCAGTTGGTAGCCCGTTATGGTTCGAAAACAATCGCGACTTCACTGCTCGAAACTGCCGATAAAGCTACCGGTCTGAACCTTATCAAATATTACGAAGACGACAATGAGCCAGATTATACCTGGAAAACTCCTTTGTGGACGGCTGCCAATTATGCCAAATACTGTAATGCCGCGCATGATGGTTTTGGAGTACAAACTGATGTGGACCATCCCCTGTTAGGCATCAAGTCAGTAGATCCAGATGCCAAACATGTGATGGCAGGATTAGCCTCAAAAGACACGACCTACGTAAATAAGGTGCTTACTTCTTCAGGAGGGAGGGTTCCTTTCGATGTACTCAATGTACACTGGTACTGCAGCGATATGACCAATGCCTATTCACCTGAGAACGAGAAATACGGCTATGAAGTTGCCTTCCGTAATTTCTTCAAATGGAGGAACCGTGTACTCCCCAACATTCCAATCTGGATGACCGAATTTGGCTGGGATACCTGGATGGCAACCAATAGCCAGCACTCGTACACCTATGCTCCTGCCCTTCAGCAGGCAAACTATATCATGCGTTCATATCTCGTCTTACTCAAGCTGGGATTTGGAAAAGCCTTCCTGTTTATGGACACCGATGTGGACAGTAAAAACATCCTTCAATACTCGGCAAGCGGATTACTGGCGGATAAAACCTCCAAATACACCAAAAAGGTGTCTTTTTATTACCTTTCCACCATGCAAAATGTACTTGGGAAAGCGGAGTTTTCTAAAGTTGTTGCCTTTAAAGAGCCTGCCGGAACCAGTGAAGTGTATTGTTTTGAGTTTAATAATCCGGCAAACTCTGATAAGATATACGCCCTTTGGACCCGTAAAACCGATTCAAAAACAGATGATGGAACCAAATCAACCTATCATCTTAACCCTGGATATAAAGCTGCATATGCCTACTCTATCCTTCCTGCCGACAAGGATATGGATGGAGATACTATCAAATACAGCACTGCGAATCAAACCATTGATCTGAATCTGACGGAGACTCCTCAATTTGTGGTTATTGCAGGAGAGAATACCCATTCTATTCTTCAGCCCTCAGGGAAAATGCAATTGGATATATATCCCAATCCTGCCAAAAGCGAAGTTCAGATATCACTATCCATTCCCGAAAAGCAAAGAGTGAATGTATCGGCCTACTCCATTGAGGGGAAACTCGTTAAAACCCTGGCAGACGGACTCATCGATGAAGGAAGGCATCGTTATTCTTTCGGTAAAGGTATGTTACCTGGCACCTACCTGGTGAAAGTAAACAATTCATCTGAAAAGGTTGTGCGAAAGGTTATTCTGTTGAATTAGCAAAAAGTCATTAGTCACTTGTCATTGGGAAAGAGGAAAATGGAATACTGAAAATCTATAATTCTTAATATATACTCATGTACTTTTCCTTTTTCTTAATTCCTTTTTCCCCTTTTCTTATTACTAAATTATTTAACTTTAATCCTAAATGCCCACGCATAGCTGCATGAAGTTGGACGTGCTTTCTGTCTTGGATATTTGATCGTTAATCCGTTGGCTTCGTCCCAGGTCCATTCCAAATCGCCTGGAACACCAAGCATGGTTATTTTCGAGCCAACTACCGGTTTTAATACTTTCAATTTGAATTCTTCGCCCTGCCATTTCAAAAAGATGGCATACACATGATCATCTTTCCAGGTAAAACGGGCATCACCTTCCCGTTGAGTGGTCCAATACCGGGTGCCATATATCGCTTCCCCATTGGTATTCAGCCATTCGCCGAGCTTCAGCAATGGATACTGTTCGTATGCAGGAATGATTCCTATAGCAGTTGGTCCTACATTAATATCGAAGTTTCCGTTGCTGCTAACTCCATTGATCACTTTGTCGATGAATTGTTTGGGCGACATGCAATCTTCCTGATCGGTGTCCTGGTTGTACCCAAATGTTTTAGCGATTCCCTGCCAGAACGACCATTTATGGGTGAGTAAACCTTCATTCCCCTTTTCGAAGTTGTATTCAACATTATACAGATCACCGTGCTTTCCACGTTCGCCCGCACCAAAACGGTCATTAACGAACACTTCCTGGTTACGCTTTGCTGCTTCATTATAATAATAGGCAACCACTTCTTTCATTTTCCAGAACGATTCGGGATGATCCCATTCACCGTCGAAAAAGAAAAAATCAGGATGGTAAAGGTCTATCAGTTCCCTGATCTGAGGAATCATAAAATCATCCACGTAATTGTTTACCTTCTTTAATCCGGCATAAGGAATATCTTTCCCCGTATAAAGTGGGTTAAACCATTCGTAAAGCGAGTAATACAGACCAACCTTCAGACCTTCTTTCCTGGCTGCTGCAAAATATTGGCCAAGGAGATCCTTTTTCGGACCCATCTTCATCGCGTTTCGGTCAGTATATTTGGTTGGCCACAAACAAAACCCATCGTGGTGTTTCGATGTAATAAACATATATTTGGCACCCATCTTCCTGGCAAACTTTGCCCATTCAGTTGGGTTGTAGGCTTCTGCTTTCCACTTCGGAATAAAGTCATCATAGGTTGCATCACCGTATTTTTCTCGATGATAAACGGATGTAGGATTATCCGCTTCATGCATCCGTTTGCCATACCATTCTGCATATGCAATTTCCTTTTCGCGTGGAGCCCAGGCCGGAACTGCATAAACTCCCCAATGCATGCTCAGCCCGATTTTAGCATCGTCATACCATTGCGGCATTTTATGACTATCCAGAGATTCCCAGGTGGCTTTATACGGTAACTGGGCAGGTAGCTTTGAAGACAGAAAGACGCAAGCAATCAGACTGCACATAAAAATACTTTTTCGTATCATTGGTTTAGGTTTAGTTGGTTGAATTCTATGATTTATCTATTGTTCAGTTGACAACAAGCTTTTGTGTGAAACTTAGGTCTCTTGATGATATGTTGACCAGGTAGATTCCTTTTCCGATTTGGTGTTCATTCAGGTTAAAACGGATGATCTGGCCTGAAGACAAAGATTTATTATTCCAGAGCTTCGAAACCATTTGGCCCTGAAGATTATATAGTTCTACGCTGACTGGATAATCAGGATTGGCTGCAAATGAAATCTCCAGAACACCTGAAGCAGGGTTTGGAAATACCCTTACATTTTCAGAACTCAGACTACTTAAGCCTTGAGATCCCGTTAGTGCCATTTTTATAATACTCACATTATCGATGTACACCTTACCGACAAATTGCCCAAATCCAAAACCAAACCTGCAGTTGGGATCAGTTGCCTGGGCCATTTTTACAGTATAAGTAAATGTTTGCCTGACTTTGGTAATACTTTTAACCGTTGAATAGTAATTACCGAAATCTCCGTAATTCTTCGACAGGAAAACATCCATGGTGTTTGGATTATCAGCCCACGCGTCGAAAGTAACAGTGTAAGTCATGTTCTGAATCAGCGGAATGTTCAACTGTTGCCCGCAAATGTGCCAGTTGGCAGTTCCAGGCTTGGTGATGTTCACCACGTAGATACTGTCAATCACTGAAGAGGTGGCTGCCATGGTGGTTGTATTATTAATGTACAAACCATCCCAGTTACTTATGCCCAGGCTGAAGTCACCGTTGATTATTACTTCGTTTTTTTTTTCAAAAACCGGGGTAATTGTCCAGTTCTTGTTCATTTCAAGCTGTACAGGATTTGCCGAGCTCAAATATAACCACCTGGCAAACTGATAACCCTCCGCAGGTTTGGCTGTGAGAGTAACCGTTGTTCCTTCCGTATAATCCGGCTGAACAGGCGAAATTTCAACAGTTCCACCGGTTGCAGGATTAATCTTCAGAGAAAATGGACCGGCTGTATCCTGTAACTGATAAACGCGAACATAATCGATATAGAATTTCACAGGTAGCTTGGTATCGTCGACCCCCTGTTGTCCTCCCCAGGAACCACCGTAAGCCAGGTTCAGGATCATGTAGAACTCTTTATTGAAAGGCCATACCCGTGGGTCGGTTGGTGAAGCGGTATAAGACCAGAATTTAACACCATCAGCATACCATTCCAGTTTGGTAGGAGTCCAGATTAAGCTGTAAGTTATAAACTTACTATAAGGTTGATTGATGGTTGTTTGTGTGCCCGAGCTTTGATGGCCGGTTCCGTCGGTCCCCTGATAATGTGCAGTATAATATAAATTATTCGCATTCATTCCAACATATTCCATGATGTCAATTTCACCGCTCTTTGGCCATCCACCGTATTCCGAATTGGTTGGCATCATCCAGATTGCAGGCCATGTCCCCTTACCAGCCGGCACTTTGGCCCTGATCTCAAACTTGCCGTATTTCCAGTCGCCTTTTAATTTTGAGACTAAACTTGCCGAGGTATAGGCAGCACCCATGAAAGATTCCTTCCTTGCCTCGATGATCATTGTAGTATCCTGAATCCGTGCATTTTCTTTTCGTTTGCTGGTGTAATACTGAAGTTCGGCATTACGGAGTTTACCAACCTCATAATCCCATTTGGTGCTATCGGGAAGGCCCGGAGTGTTAAACTCGTCACTCCAGACTTTAACATATTTCTGTGAATAAGCTTGAAAAGTAAGAAAGAGAATAATAAAGAATAGTTGAAATTTTTTCATGATTAGTAGCTTCAGATTTAGTTGTGTAAATTTAACAAGAAAACCTGATGAACCAACAAAAACTTTACCTGATTGACCAAAGACACCATAGATCGTCACACCATCTAAACTGATGTTATCAGTCCATTTTTCAATTAAAAGTTGTAATTTTAAACTTAGCAACACTACTTCCAGCCCCTATTCTCCAAAGTATATAGTCTGTTCCTCATCGCCTCCTGGTCGGGATCGGGTTGTATTTGCTTCGGATAAATTGATCTATGATTGATCTATAACTGTATTAAGATCTGGATTTTATTACAGGTATAGATCAGTCATAGTACAGATATACCGAAGGAATACCCAACCAAACCCTACCCGAACCCTAACCAATCAGGGTTTTACCATAGATATGAAAATGAGATATCCCCAATATCTGCCATACATCAGTTAAATCAGGGGAAATTGTGACTTAGAATTGGATATCACAAATCCAAAGTCTGTTATTGATACAATAAGAATTTTACAATCATCAAAATATATGAATAACCTAATTTGCCCTGGCTGTGATCAGTAGAAATTTATACGACAAAAACACTCTAAAAGATGGTGTGTGACCGAAAATTGAAACTATTCAGTCACCTCAACTACAGCAGGATTCACTTTAACTTCCATCAGGAAACCCTTACAGACACCTTTTACGGTTACAGGATCACCTATTTTCAAACCCTCAATGAGTGGTTGATTGGCTTTTGCCCAATTGCCGTCGAGCTCGCAGCTGATTCCTTCCATTTCATCTTCAAGGATCAAAAGATTGATTCCATTTGGCAGAGTATTTTTCGCAACCAGTTTGCCCTTAATTTCAATGACTTTTTCGCTGTATTTTGAAGTTGCAGCATTTTCATCTTTTTTGAATTCATTGATAAAATTTGTACCCTCAACTTTGAAATTGGGATCCAGTATATTAACGTCGGCATGCGGCTTGAAAAACATCTTAAGGCCAACGCCGGCACCAACCAGTAATATAAAAAGAATAGCAACGATTGCGTATTTGAGTTTCATGAATCCCTGTTTTTAAGATTTAATTTATTGATTGAGTGGTTTATAATTAACTTTGACAGTAATTTCAAATTCCTTGCCGATCTTATCGCGAACAAGGGATGGAATGACAATTCCGAAATCTTCAGGAGTAACCTTAAATTTTGAAGTGGCCACCAGTTTCCCGGCTTCTATTCCCAGCATACCAGGCACAGAAATCGTTTTGT
>Ga0302293_10001363_pt1:5000-7500 | contig 12097 bp, 8 predicted proteins | sample III_Fen_N2_2_FD_198758 | JGI IMG/M metagenome (GOLD analysis project Ga0302293, IMG submission 198758) | Peat permafrost microbial communities from Stordalen Mire near Abisko, Sweden - III_Fen_N2_2 | ecosystem: Environmental > Terrestrial > Soil > Wetlands > Permafrost | place: Sweden... | reverse complement strand
AAAGACTTGTGCAATAAAGCTGTATATAGTCTAAATGATTGATTTTATAAGCATTCATATTGATTCATACAAAAGTCTTTAATAAGCTTTACTAGTTTGCATCAAGTACACACAAGTGTATTCATGTTAGCCTTAAAGCATTTGAAAGTACTTTAAGAAAATTGAATGATCATTCGTATATTGATTTCAAGAGCATCAATATTGATTCATATAAAAATCTTTAGTAAGCTTTACTAGTACATAAAGTACACTCAAGAGCATCCATGTTGGTCTTGAAAAGTTATTAAGAAAAATGATCATTTCTAAATGATTGATTTCAAGAGCATCAATATGGGTTCATACAAAAGTGTATATTCATATTCACTAGTAGACAAAGCAGAGGCATGGATATCCATTTTAGCCTTAAAGCACTTAAGTAAAATGAATGAACATTGATATATTGACATATTACTATCATACCTGAAAAGCTTAAAGCACTTGAAAGACTTAAGATTGATATAGTTTATGCACTGATACTATGCTAATGACATTTATATTAATCGGCCATATTAGTCTGAATGAACTGCATCCCGTCTGCTCTGCAAAGTTAACCAGACTCAAGCGTGGGTAGTACTCAGGTGGGTGACCACTGGGGAAGTCCACGTGCTGATTATTTTTTTTTACAAACTAACATTTTTTTTTTTTTTTCGTTTTTGCACAAGTAATTCATTCACGTAGTTCATGTAGTTCATGTAGTTCATGTAGTTCTAATTGCGATTGATTGTTATGAAGAGTATCAATCTTTCGTACTACATACACTTAAAGCACTATATTCACTAGGTTTTTGTATATAATGTATTGTACTTTTGATAAAAGTCGTAAACTATTTTGATATTTCGACTTCTCATCATATTCATTTGTATTCCAACTAGTGTACTAAGCTACAAGTAGATAAAAGAGTTCATATAAGTGAATTGTATTCATTATATTCATTAGTATGAAGCTATATAGTTGAAAGTTTGAAAAACCACGTGGTTTTTTTCTAGTATATACATAATAAGTTATATTTGATAGATACTATCTTGTAATTTCGTTAGTGATGCAATGATTTTGCAAACATATTCATTTATATCATATAATATCATAACATTATAACATTATAACACTGATACTATGCTAAGAACATTTATATTAATCGGCCATATTAGTCTGAATGAACTGCATCCCGTCTGCTCTGCAAAGTTAACCAGACTCAAGCGTGGGTAGTACTCAGGTGGGTGACCACTGGGGAAGTCCACGTGCTGATTATTTTTTTTTGTTTGCAAAACTATTTCTTTAATAGATATGAATATAAATAGATAGGAATGACTTGTATTTTATAATGAATCACACATGATATTCAAGTGTATGTGTGCGAATGTCTTGACAAGTTTTGATGCTTATATTCGGTTAATGTATGGAGAAATGAAGGATTGAAATATTGAAAATAAACATTAGGAGCAATAACTCAGACAATATAGATTGAAAAAAATCGAGACATAGCTTATTATATAGGCTATATATATATGCTTGAAAGTACGAAAAGTTTGTGAGCCAGCAAAAATTTTCAAATAGTGAAAAAAAATAAAATAACAAATTTACATAACATAACTTCAACTTGTAAAACGGAATATCTCCATCAATATGAAACTTTTCCGAGCTCAAGTGGTGTCAAAATCAAGGCAGTAACATAGTGCATAACGTACAGAAATTTGTTTTACAATAATACTTTTCGTAAAAATGTAGTATGTGTCGAAAAGGCACTTTAACAACACAAAAACACACTATCCTTACGCACAACACGAATTCGCATAAAATTTCCAACAAACTCTTCATACTTCGTTACATATATATGAAATACATCTCTCATCCATTTTATTCATGGATATTCAAGATATTGATCATGTAGTAGCAAAAATCAGAAATTTACAAAAAAAGGAACACTTTTTGCACTCTCCAATCATCAATACATCACCGCATGCTCTATAAAGTTCAATCTACGTATATTACATATAGGTGACCAACTCGAAACACTCGGTTCACAAACTTCCGTATACTTTTACATATATGTCGTAAAAACAATGAGTTTTGACACAAAAAATGAACTTTACAAGCAGGAACTACCAATACATGATATATGTTTGAATATTTCTATCTCAGATGTCATATATATGAGATATACATGGATGATTTCATTTATAGAGCAACACACAATGTATAAAGTAGTTTAGAAGACAAACGTGAAAATCGATGTCATCCATATTTACAAAATACTTGTACATAGTTAACGTGCCAAAGCATACTTTACTATGAGATGACACTAAAAAAGTTTCTATATCTAAAATTTCATGTAGAACACGTTTATACCAGCGAAACTTGTTATATCCTTTTAGTTTTTGAGATATGATTGATTTCTTACTTTTTCATGCAATTTTCATACTCCAAGTGTTTATTAAAATTTCATGAAAAATAACCTGAAACA
>Ga0302293_10001362_pt1 | contig 12101 bp, 11 predicted proteins | sample III_Fen_N2_2_FD_198758 | JGI IMG/M metagenome (GOLD analysis project Ga0302293, IMG submission 198758) | Peat permafrost microbial communities from Stordalen Mire near Abisko, Sweden - III_Fen_N2_2 | ecosystem: Environmental > Terrestrial > Soil > Wetlands > Permafrost | place: Sweden: Abisko... | reverse complement strand
AATGAAGGCGAGTTCATGTTCGTCAAGATTCAGGACTATATCTCCGAAGTTCTGTTCGGAAACCGCGATATCATCGTGTTTTACGACAAATCGAGCGGCGTTTCCTTTTGCATGTCCCAGATGGAAAAAGACTATCTCAAGACGATGACAGCCCGCTATCCGAACGTTCCTCCCGAGGATTTTCTTTCACGCGATCCGCTAAAAGCCTTCGATTATCTCGAACGCTATTTCGTCATGAATATCCCAAAGGAACTCCGTATCGTGCTCATTGTCGATTATGCCGAAACGATCGTTCCCGCCGACGAGATCGGCAGCCTCGACGAGATCGACCGCTATTGTCTGGTAACCCTCAACCGCTGGTCTCATGAACCGCAGTTCACCAAGGGAGATATTTCGATCATCATGATGACCGAGAACCTGACCGACATCAATCCGCGCCTTTCGAGCGCGCCCTCCACGGTCAAGGTTACGATACCGTTTCCAGGCGAAGCCGTGCGCACCCAGTTTCTCGAGTTTTTGCAAAGCCGCGAGATGTTGATCCTTGAGCGCGGACTCAACCCCGAGCGCATGGGCGCCCTTACCTCCGGTCTCAATCTTCTAAACCTCAATCAGCTCGTCGCCGAATCCTATCAGGAAGACAAACCGATAACGCTCGACTATCTCCGCGACCGCAAGCGCATGATTATCGAAAACGAAGCCGCGGGTTTGCTCGAATTTCTCGACACCGATCATGATCTTTCATATGTCGCGGGCCACGAATTCGTGAAAAAAAGATTTCAGAGCGCGGCAAGGGCGATCAGGCAAAATCGCACCGACGTCCTTCCGATGGGCTACCTTATCGCAGGCCCGATAGGCACGGGGAAAACATTTATGGTCTCGGCATTCGCGGGCGAGATTGGCGTGCCGATGGTCAAGCTCAGGAACTTCCGCTCGAAGTGGCAGGGCGCAACGGAATCGAACCTCGAAAAGGTGCTCAACATTTTGAAGGCGATGGCTCCCGTCGCCGTCATGATTGACGAGGCCGATGCCTTTCTCGGCGACCGCGATTCCGACGGCGACTCGGGAACCTCGAACCGCGTGTTCGCGCAGATCGCCAACTTTATGGGAAACACCGAGTATCGCGGAAAGATTATCTGGTTTCTGATTACGTGCCGGCCCGATCTTTTGCCGATCGATCTCAAGAGGCAGGGACGAGCCGAGGAACACCTCGCGCTTTTTTATCCCGAAACCGTCGAGGACAAAATCGAGCTTTTCAAGACTCTGCAGAGAAAACTCGACATCAAGGTAAAGGATTTTCCTCTTAACGACGTGTTCAGGAATTTTAAATTCGAAGTGTCCGGGGCCGATATCGAGGCGATGCTCGTGCGGGCGAAAATGAACGCGACGATGGCCGGGCGCGCGATCGTCACGAAGGAAGACCTCGACGAGACGATCCACGACTTTATACCGCCCGCATATCCATATGAAATCGAACTGCAGAATCTCGTTGCCGTGCTCGAATGCACGAGCCGCGAAATGGTTCCGCTAAAATATCAGAAGATGGAACGATCCAAACTCGCCGCAGAAATTCGCGAGCTAAAGTCATTGCTCGGAGAAAAGTGATTTTGCGGCAAGAAGCAAACGCTCTATAACAGGCGATCTATCAGCATTCCCGCGATATTGTAGCCGCAATCCTTTTCGAGCGCCTCGAAACCGGGGGCGCTGTTTATTTCGCACACTGTCAAGTTTTGCCCGTTCTCTTCGCGTTCGTCCCCGAGATATAAATAATCCACCGTTCCATACTGCAGCCCGGACTCGCGGGCAATCGCGAGCGCCATGGATGCCCACCGTTCGCTTAAAGGCGTTTCCGGAATCCGCATGATGGCCCCGGTCGAGGCGTTGGAAAGCAGGTTGTCCCCGGTCGCTTTTCGTTCGGCGACAGCGATAATCTCTTCATTCGCGAAAAATACGCGGAGATCGCGACCATGCGAACTTTCGATATACTTCTGGAGGATATATTCAGTGGCGTTTCCGCAAGCTGATCCGTCAGTGCGTTCTTTTGCGTTCACGACTGATCGCTGCGCACAGCGAAGCCGTTCGAGTTCCCCTGATGAATGTACAAGGCTTACGCCCGTTCCCCGGCTACCGAAGCGGGGCTTGCGAACCATAGGCCATGGGAAGGGTATGGGATCGATCCGGTAATCCAGCTCCCTCATGGTTTCAGGCGTTGGCCAGCGATGGGCTTCGAGAAATTTCGCGGTTGCGAGTTTGTCGTTTGCAAGAGCCATCGCCGATGCCGAATTGACGCACCTGAATCCCGCATTTTCGAGAAGTCGCACAGTCGCGACGGAAACCTGTCCCCTTATGAGGCAGACGGTATCGCAGGCGATCTCGCGCGCCCCGTTTGTGATTTCGCGCGTCTGGGTTTCCGCGATAAAAGAGGGAACGTCGTCGGGAAATAAAAACCGGAGCGGTATGCCCCGGTTTTCGCATTCTTGGGATATGCGCTGTGCTGGATAGAATTGGCCGAGCCAGTTATAGTCTCCGGTTTTTAAGCCATAGACAACAACTAGCTGCATACGGCAAAACGCCTTATTCGCGATCTTTCGGCCATGTAAGAGTCTGCGCGCAAAGATCGGAAATCGCCTTGGCCGCCTTGACGGAATCTATTTGCGAAATACCCGCTTCCTGGCTGAACGTTTTGGCGAAGAATTTATTCATCGACTCGAATACGTCCGGCATAGTGTAGAAGAGGAAGGCGAAGTTCATACCGGTGGGCTTGAATACCGTGAAAGCGGATATAGCCTGCATCGGTTCCTTATTGTAGATAATCCGTGCCTGGCTTTTTGTCGTCAGGACGATGGCTTCGCTGAAACGGAGAGGAATCTGGTCTTCTTTGGTGCGGCAGTAGGGTTCGGTCGAGCGGTGCGCATATGTGGCCGGTTCGATCAAAATGTAGATTTTCTTGCCGTTGGTCTGAAACGTGATGCTGTCTCCCGACGCATAAAAATCCTTTACCGCGGAATACGACACCACTTCATAGATACTGTAGGCTGAATCATTCTTAAAAAACGAAGAAACGATATATCCTTCATCCAGCGGAAGTTTATTTTGTGAGTATGCTTCGAACAAATCCATTGCCTTGGTTGCCATGCGTTCCTCCTTGGAAACCTCACATTCAGTATAGGGGATATTGATTGACTGCGCAACCTGAAAAAAAAGCGGGTTGTTCTTGACTATCGCCATAGAAATCATTACCTATAAATGCATGCAAAAATTCGAATCTGCCTGGATTGAGGAACGGCTTAAAAAAATAGCCGCGGTTCTTATTGAGGCTCATCGCGAGGGCGATCTTGATTTGCTCTCTCGCTATGCCATGCGAGTGCCCGAAATTCGCAAAGCGCCGCCGAAACGGCAATTTATGCAGCTTATACAGGTCTTTCACCCGGATCGACTGGTAGTCTTTGTCCGGCAGGTCGCCGACTTTCGCGTAAAGGGCGATAGCGCGGGGCTCAATGCGCTGGAAATACTGCTTGAATATCTGCCATCCGAAAAACCGGCGCGTATACCGGGCCATCCGGCGCACGGTGGCAGACGGAAGGATTATGGCAATGTCACCGATTTTGGTTTCGACGAAACATACGGGTATGACGAGGATGATTTTGGCTACGGAGAGGATGATTTCGATGACAGGGAAGACGATTTTGAGGATGCGGATTTAGGGGATCATGCTCCCGGGGAAGAGAATCCCTTTGCCGAAGGCACGTTTATGGACGCCATTAAACGGGAATTTTTCGGAAATCTTGAATTGTACCCGACTCGGCACGAAATCGAGCAGTTTGAGGGCGAGATGGATCTTTCTGACTACCTTCTCGATAATCTCGACGGTGCCGAGCATTGCGTAAATCTTTCCAGCCTGAATCTTGCGATGAACCGCATAGACAATATATGGCCGCTTCGGGATTTGACGCGGCTTGAGTATCTGGACTTGAGTTCAAACTGTCTCGAGGATGCCGACGAACTCAAGGGATTGACTGGCTTGAGAGAATTGGACCTTTCGTTCAACGAAATTGAGGATGTCGCGTTCCTTCTTGAACTGCCGGCGCTGAAATTCGTCAGTCTGGCCGGAAACCCGGTACGGGATCGCGGCATTCTCGAGAGGCTGTGCAAGCGCGGCGTTATGGTGGTCGCGTAAAGGTCGTCGCGTAGGGAGATTACATTATTTCTTCCGAATTCCGCTCCATCTCGGCCTCTTCCATTTCGGAGATTTTGTTGAATTCGTTTTCAAGGCCGACGAATTCCTTTACAAGCAAGGGATCGAAGCGCGTGCCGGAATCTTTGCGTATGATTTTGATAGATTCTTCGTGCGTAAAAGGTTTTTTGTACGGTCGAATGGACCTGAGCGCGTCATACACGTCGGCGACGGACATGATGCGCGCGATCAGGGGTATTTGATCCGCTTTGAGGCGGCGCGGATAGCCGATTCCGTCCCAGCGTTCATGATGAAATTCAGCGATCTCCGGGGCGAACATAAGCAGTGTATCGTTTTGCATTTTTCGCATTGAGTCGGTCAAGGCACGCGCGCCGAGAGACGTGTGCGTCTCCATCGTATGGAATTCGTCCCGGGTCAACGCGCCCGGTTTCATCAATATGCAGTCCGGGATGCCTACCTTGCCGATATCGTGCAGCATTGCGGATTGGGAAATCTGATGGATACCCCGGCGGGAATAGGGTAGTTGATAGGGAAAATTTTCCAGAAGCAGCCTGACGTATTTTTTTGTCCGCAAAATGTGCTCGCCCGTTTCGCGGTCGCGGAATTGCGCGAGCAGGGCCATTGAGTTGAACACCGCGTCCCGTGATTGATTTACTTCGTGAACCAAGCCCTTAAGCCTTGTCTTAATCAATTCGGTCTGCGTGAAATTTTGAACCATCACGCAGTGCGTCGGATTTGCCCCGCTTGCACCGTGGTTGTCGTCCATTGGAATTACGGTTACGTTTGCATAGATGATCGAACCGTTGGAATGCAAGTATCTTTTACTTCGAATTACGTTATTCAAAGTGTCTTTTGCGAGATTTTTTAAACAAACAAAATCGTGAAGGATATCGTCAGGGTGAGTGAAGCGCATCCAGTAGTTTCCCTCAACATGTTCCCTTGCGCGCCCAAGCATTGTGCAGTAAGCGTCATTTGCGCTGTTTATCCGTCCGTTTTTTGAATTAATGATGGCAATACCTATAGGCGCGTGGGTGAATATCATGCTCAGGAATTCTTGATTCATTTTTGATTTTACCGCCGGATGAAAAAGTTCTTGTATGAAACGATAAACGGTATATCATTATCGATATACCGTGCTTAATTACAATGCGGTCACTGTTGGGTATATGTCAATACCTAAAAGGAATATATGTTTAATATCCAGCATGTTTTAGCCTCAAATGTTAAAAGGCTTCGCACAGATCGGAACTTGACCCAAGCGACACTCGCAAAAAAAGTCGGGACAACCGGGAATTATATTGCGATGATCGAACGTGAACTCAAGTTCCCGTCCCCTGGAATGATAGAACGCATAGCCGAAGCTCTCGAAGTTGAATCGACGGATTTGTTCGTCAAGGGAGAATTGCTCTATGCAAATCCATGGAACTGGAAAATCAAATAAACATGGCGATAAAATATCCTTTTTTGGGGCAAATGACTTTTCCCTCGTAATGCGTTTTATTGAAAGGACTGAACATTTTGTATTGACCTGTTTTTCCTTCCAGGGCAACCGTTCCGAAAATATCAAGCCAGTATTGCAATTCTGCTAAAGGAAGCCGCATACTTGCCTTTATCCCGATTATTTCTTCGCTGGTTACTCCTAAAAGCGCGAGAAATTTCTTGTTCACTTCAAGCGCAACGTAGTCAATCGCTTTCCCCTGATCATCGCAGACAATTTTATGTAAGGCGGCCCCGCAAGGCATTTCCTGAAACACTTGTAAATAGAGACTGTTGTTCCTGATTGATTCGTCAAAACTGAGATCTTTTTTATTATCCATTCATTTCTCCTTAATGAAAATTATTGTGGAAACTTTCAAAAAAAGCAAATTTTATGATAATAATAGAGTATTTTGACTTTGTGGAGATAGTGTCCGGATGTGATCCTGGTTGAAGAAATGTTACTTTTCCTGGAGAATGTAGTTAATTGCGAGGTATTGAATTGAAAATAACTGACAGAGTACATTACGTGCGCATTCTTTTTGTCGCAGTCTCAATGTTGTTAAGCATGACACTATTTGCCGAACAATATAAAATCCGGTCCGTAAGCTATGAACGAACCGGGAGGACCACCGAGCCCGCATTGGTCCGTGCCGTTAAAATCGATACCGGAACCGTTTTTGCCAGTCAAAGCGATTTTCAGGCACAATTAGCGGATTATACAAAACAGTTTACCAATCTGCGCGTGCTTGAAAGCGTCAGTATTTCACCGTCCTTTTCCAATCCGGACGAAAATGGTCTGATCTTTGTCGATTTACGCGTCGTTACCGTTGATACGGGTAATTTTATTGCCTTGCCGTATCCCGAATATAATTCGAATACCGGTTTATCCTTAAAACTGAAAATGCGCGATTATGATTTTCTGGGATCAATGCAGGTTTTCAGCGGCGACATCGTATACAATTTCAATAAAAATACCGGCACGCACTCGCTCGGGGCAGGCATAGATTTCAGCATACCTTTCAGACTTGGGGCTTTTAACAGTACCTGGAACAACGCGTATGGCGTGTCATATGCGTTCGGAAGTACGAAAGCGCAATACAACGCAACAACCGGTCTTGGCGTGGATTTCGTCTCTATTCCGAATGTGGGCCTCCTGACCTGGTCGCCGACCGTTTCGTTCAGTTATGATTGGGATACGACGCCTTTTGCCGGGAATTCAAATGAAAAGATAACCCATGATGCTCTTCTCGGCAAAACAGCCTCATTCGGTCATTCGCTTTCCACCGGCCATATTGACTGGACGGGAAACTACCGGAGCGGATACACGGTTTCAATCGGCGAAAATTTTGATTATCATACGGACACAAACAAGATAGACCAAATCCTTGATACCGATATTTCCCTCTATTCCGCGCTGAAATACTGCGGCCTTTCGGAGCGGATCTTCGCTTTCGCGAATCTGGACGGCACCACAAAAGTGGGGAACCGTATACGCGGGATTAAGGACGATTTTATCGAGACCGATTCAGCCGTACTCGTCAACTTTGACGTTCCGGTCAAAATTTTCACGACTGACTGGCGTTCAATCGGCTTGCCCGATGCATCCAAACATGTGGACTTTGAATGCCAGATCGCGCCTTTTATCGATGCAGCCGTCGGAAATAACTCTTTGGCACAATCCCGATACAATTTAAAGGACGGCTGGTATTCGCTCGGACTTGAGGTTCTCGGCTATCCAACCGGAATGCGCAGCATTCAAGGACGCATCAGCGCCGGGTTTGATTTGGTTCAGCTTGGCGAAAAGGTTGGAGGAAAAGATTGGGCAAGCTCCGTATGGAATACCGATTGGCGAAATAATCCTTTCTATGAAATCGATATCGGAATAGGACTTTTTTATTAAGTTTTTAATTGACTCACTTGCATCGAAGTGCTATGTTCTCGAACGAAACCCGTACGGATTTCGATCTTCACTCAAGGAGTACACCCGTCATGGACGCTGGGCCGAGTAGTTTATGCTACATAATTTCCTGACGCGGACAACCTCTCTTTGAGACAGAGTCGGTTCTCCGCGCATTTTATGCGGAGGATACCGACATGTATTCAAAATCAAAACGCTATTTTAGCTATTTTATCGGGCAACGGGTAACCGGACTCGATGGAGCCTTCATCGGTCATATTGCCGATTTCGTCGTGAACGTAGGGCCGGCGCGGCCTCGCATCGTCGCCGTCGTGTGCCGCGCAAAAGGCCGGAACCGGATCTTCGACTTTTCAGCCTGCGAGATTTCAGGCGAGCGGAAACCGATCGTACGTATTGATCAGCCGAAAGAAATCACCCTTTCCGAAAATAATCTTCTCTATCTTCGAAAACATTTGCTTGACAAGCAGATCGTCGATCTTGACGGGCGCAAGCTCGTGCGCGTCAACGATCTTGTAATCGACGCGACGCCTACCGGCGTTTTTTTGGTCGCGGTTGACGTCGGCCTGGAAGGGCTCTTCCGCCGCCTTGATATCGACAAGCCGATCGGTTTTCTTCTTGGATTGGCAAAAAAAAACATCCCCGGAAAACTCATACTCTGGAAAGAGGTAGAGACCGTCGATTTTTCGAGCATGGAGATCAAGCTTTCAAAAGTCTATTCCAAACTGTCGATCTTTCATCCGTCGGACCTCGCGGACATTCTTGAGGAACTCGACCACAAGTCCCAGCTGGCGCTTTTTGCCTCGCTCGATACCGAACGGGCGGCGGACGTCATGGAGGAACTGGAACCCGAGGCGCAGATTACCCTGCTCGAAAACATGTCCGAGGAAAAAGCCGCGGATGTGCTCGAAAAAATGCCGGCTGACGAAGTTGCTGACATCATGGACGAGCTTAAAAACGAAAAAGCAGAACGCCTCCTTCTGGAAATGGAAGGGGAATCGTCCCGTGAAGTCCGCACGCTCATGGAGTATCCGGAGAATACCGTCGGCAGCCTGATGTCCACCGACTTTCTTTCTTTCCCGGAAGATCTGACGGTCGAGGAAACGCTCGCAGAGCTCAGGAAACTGAAGCCCGAAGCCGACACGATTTATCATCTGTACGTACTTGATAAAAAGGGATCATACCGCGCCACACTGCCGCTCCGCGATATCGTGGTGTCCGACGCGGAGACAAGCCTTTCGTCGATAATGGACAGGACGATGGAACCGATCCATGACAGCGACGATATCTATTCCATCGTCGAGATTCTGCTCAAATACAAACTGCATTCCGTTCCCGTCATACGAAAAGACGGAAAGATGGTAGGCACAATCGTCATTGAGGACGTGCTCGAGCACGTCATGAGCTTCCGCCGGCGCAAATAAGCGCGCATATTAATGCACATTAATATGCACAGATAAGGGACATTATCATGCTGAATAAAATCAGGAATTCCCGGAGCATCCGGAATATTTTTCTTTTTCTTGCGGTGCTCGGTCCGGGCATTATCACTGGTTCCGTCGACAACGATGCCGGCGGAATAACGACCTATTCCGTGGCGGGCGCCACCTATGGCTATAACATTCTTTGGACTCTGCTGCCTGCTTTGCTCGTGCTCATCGTCATCCAGGAGATGAACGCCCGCATGGGCATCGTCACCGGCAAGGGACTCGCCGACCTTATTCGCGAAAACGCCGGCGTGAAAGTTACTTTTTTCATCTTTGTCGGCCTTATTCTCGCGGATATCGGAAACACGACGACCGAATTCGCCGGAGTCGCCGGTTCTATGGAAGTGCTGGGCGTCACTAAATATCTCTCGGTACCGCTTGCAGCCGTCGTCGTGTGGCTTTTGGTGGTGAAGGGAACCTACAGGATCACGGAAAAAATATTTCTGGTCTTCAGTCTTTTTCTTCTCACCTATGTCATTTCGGCGCTGATGGGAAAGCCGGATTGGCTCGCGATCGGACATTCCATGGTACATCCGGACGCGAAATTTGACTTCAATTATCTGACGCTCGTTATTGGCATTGTGGGAACGACGATAGCGCCCTGGATGCAGTTTTACATGCAGTCGGCCGTAATCGAGAAAGGCCTGAAAATAGAGAACTATAAATTCACCGTTCTCGATGTCGTGATAGGCGCATGCATTACCGTAGTTGTCGCGTTCTTCATTATTATCGCTTGCGCGTCGACCCTTCACGTTAATGGTATCAGTATAGGGGAAGCAAAGGATGCTGCCATAGCGCTCCGTCCGTTGGCAGGAGCCGCCGCTTCCCTCATTTTCGCCGCGGGTCTTTTCGTCGCATCGATATTTTCCGCGACAATTCTGCCGCTTGCGACCGCGTTTTACGTATGCGAGGCCTTCGGTTTCGAGGCGGGAATCGACAAAAAATGGAAAGAAGCACCGCAATTTTATTGGCTTTTCACCGGAATTTTGATTATTTCTGTTTTTATCATCCTGTTGCCGGGTGCGCCGCTCATCGCAATTACCATCTGGTCGCAAGTTTTGAACGGAATTCTTCTGCCTGTAGTGCTTGTCAGCATGCTTGTGATAATCAACAAGGTTGATGTGATGGGGAAACACGTCAATAAAGCGCTTGGAAACGTTATTGGTTGGTCGACAGCTGGCATTCTGCTGTTGATGAATCTTGTTTTTTTCGTGATGCCGTTTCTTCCTAAGCATTAAATGGGTAATAAATTGTGCTGACGGCTTGAGCAAATAAAGCTAAATAGTTATAATGTTCTTGATGGCTAACTGATACTCCGCTTAAAGAACATCTTGTATGTTTTCCGGTCGTCTTTCCATCTATAAAACCTTTCAGGAGGGTTTATCATGAAACAACTTAAAGTTGTGCTTTTTTCCGTAGCAGTCGTTCTGCTCGCAGCATCTTGCGCCGCTAAACTGCCCCAGGCCGATGTCGATGCAGCTAACGCTGCTTTTGCCGCTGCATCAACTGCAAAAGCCGATGTCTATGCGCCTGATTCTTTCAAAGCCGCATCTGACGCAAACGACGCTCTTACCGCTAACTTGAACGCCAAGCAATACGGCAAGACCACCGTTCTTGCAAAGGCACTTCTCGACGCGTCAGCCAAGGCAACAGCCGATACTACTACCGCAATTGAAGCAGTCAAGGGCGAAGTTGCAACACTCGTAACTGACGTAAACGCGCTTCTCCCCGTAGTTCAGGGCGAGCTTGCTTCTGCAGTGAAAGCCGGCAAGAAAGCCAAGCTCGATGTCAAGCCGATCAAGGCAACCGTCGACGCAGTCGCTCAGACTCTTACCGATGCACAAGCTTCAACCGACTTTGCCGATGCAAAGGCAAAACTTACAGCGACCAAGGACAGCCTGACCGTTGCTCAGACCACTCTCGAAGCCGCCGGTTTCAAGAAGTAACAAGAAGTTCCGCGACATAATAAGTCCGGACTCCGAAAAGCCGTCCTGTTAACTCAGGGCGGCTTTTTTTTTGGCAAAAATCGGTGTATCGAAAATGCTTCAGGAGAAAAGACTTGCCTATTATCGAGGTTTCAGGTATGTGACTGAAAATGATCAGGAAATTCAGCTTGGATTCGCCTTCCGGTCGACGACTTCGTGTCGTCTCCCTCCAGGCCGCCTCCGCGAACTTCCGGCGCGTCCCTGCGCCGGACCCTGACGGGACGTTCACTCCGGTTCGAATCCATCGTGGCTGTGAAGTTAGCAGGGTTTGTAAAATAAAAAATCGTAACCCTTGCGGATTACGGTTTTCATTTGTTTACTGAGCCACGATGGATTCGCCTTCCGGTCGACGACTTCGTGTCGTCTCCCTCCAGTCCGCCTCCGAGAACTTCCGGCGCGTCCCTGCGCCGGACCCTGACGGGACGTTCGCTCCGGTTCGAATCCATCGTGGCTGTGAAGTTAGCAGGGTTTTTAAAAATAAAAAACCGTAACCCTTGCGGATTACGGTTTTCATTTGTTTACTGAGCCACGATGGATTCGAACCATCGACCCACGCCTTAAAAGCACTTTTTTTGGTGCTTTCTTTACTGATTCTAGGTAAATTTATCACTTTTTCGTCAAATTGGTCAATTATCAGGCGCTATCAAGCGCACTCACGAGAAATCGGGTGGAATCATTGCACATTTAATTGCACATAGTGGGATACATGTAAAATTGCAGTGGTTTTGATGCTTATTTTTTCGCAAGGACTAACAATGTTCACATTTACCACTATTCCGTGTGTCGGTTTTCTTGCAATAATAGACATTTTTTATTAGTCGGGGATATAACTTCTTATTGTTTATTTTTTCTATTGTAAACGTGGAACTGCTCTTACATTAAGCGGGATAACAGTACTTCATGTGGAATGTCTGGGTGCTACGGCGGTAAAGGAAATCGACGGGTCGGTTGTCTCATTCATGCAAGAGCATCACCATTTGGTGGTAGGAGCCCTTACTGTCAAGTGTTATGTCTTGAAAAGGGACAAATCCATTGTCCTGATA
>Ga0302293_10001356_pt1 | contig 12135 bp, 11 predicted proteins | sample III_Fen_N2_2_FD_198758 | JGI IMG/M metagenome (GOLD analysis project Ga0302293, IMG submission 198758) | Peat permafrost microbial communities from Stordalen Mire near Abisko, Sweden - III_Fen_N2_2 | ecosystem: Environmental > Terrestrial > Soil > Wetlands > Permafrost | place: Sweden: Abisko... | reverse complement strand
ATAATGGAGTAAAAAAGTATGGAAGTGTTCGGGAAAAAACTTACAGAGGCTCGCGTTGCGCGCGGGCTGGATTTCGATCAGGTATCGCGCGAGACGAATATTACGCGCCGGTATCTTGAAGCCCTCGAAAAAGAAGATTTTACCGTATTTCCCGGCGAACCCTATCTGCTCGGTTTCCTCCGGAATTATTGCGAATATCTCGGTCTCAACAGCAACGAGATTATCTCCTCGTATAAAAACCTCAAGATTCAGGAGACTCCCGTTCCGCTCAAGGACCTGATGCCCCGCCGCCCCATCACAGACCGTCTTCTTTCCGGGCCTAATACGCCGAAAATTTTCGGTTTTGCGGTAGCTATCATCGCGGTTGTTCTTCTCGTGTTTTTGGGCGTTTTCGTCGCGAGCAAGATCGCGAACAGACCACATGCCGCCGTCGTTGCCGCGCAAGCGCGCGCTCCGGTTGCCTACGATGTGTCGGGTGATGATTTTAAACAGCGCGTGTATGTCGGCGACAGCATCAATGTGACTACCGCAACCGGTGTGTATAAACTTGCCGTTACCGCGACTGCGCCCACTCTCAAGCTTGATACTCCGGGAGGTCCCCGCGTTATCGAGCTTGGGCAGGATTTATTTATCGATTTGAACGGCGATGACCAGAACGACGTGAAGGTTTTTGTCGCCGATCTTTTTAAAAACGACCCCTCGAAGGGAGCCGATGTCCAGATTTCCGCCGGCGCTTCCGTCGCAGATTCAAACCAATCAGCGAACGCCGGTATTGCCGCTGCGGCGAGTGCGGACGTAACCGTCCCGACTTCCGGTACGGTCGATACGGCAAACGCAAAGCAAACAGTTCTTTTTGAGGGCGGTTCGGCGTATCCCGTAACGATGAACGCCACGTTCCGCGGCTATTGCCTGTTCCGGTACGAATCCGACAAGGCTAACCGCGACGAACGCTATTACCAGAAATCCGAACTCCTTACCGTTCAGGCGAACAATGGCATCCGCATCTGGGCTTCGAACGGCAATGCCGTCAAGCTTCAGATAATAGCCGGCGGCAAGACAGTCGAGCTTGAAGTAAGCCGGCCCGGCGAAGTGATGGTTCGGGATTTGAAATGGCTCAAGGATGACACTTCCGGTCGCTACAAATTCGTGGTAATGGATATTGACTGAAATGACTTTTTTCCTGGACCAGCACGGGTGCGCTAAAAATCAGGTTGACGGCGAGCTGTTGATCGGTATTTTGAATTCCCGTGGTTGGGCCAAGACCGATATACCCGAAGAAGCGGCGCTTATCATCATCAATTCCTGCGGATTTATCGAATCCGCAAAAAAAGAATCTCTCGACGCGGTCATTACCGCCCGGGAAGCGTATCCGAAGGCGAAGGTTCTGCTTGCCGGATGCCTCGCCGAGCGATATGCTGACGATCTTCTCGACGGGCTTCCCGAAGCCGACGCATTTTTCGGAAACGGCGACCTGTCGCGCATCGGCGAAGTTCTGGACCGGCTTTTTTCCGCAAATGGAATCGCTCCGGGGGATGGAACCTCTCCGTCCAAACCGCTTTTGGTACCCGAGCAAAAAGGCGTCTGCGGCGGCGATCGGCCTCAGATGCTTTCGTTTCCGCGATCCGCGTACGTTAAAATCACCGAAGGCTGCGACAATCACTGTTCGTTTTGCGCGATTCCCCTTATCCGCGGAAACTTGCGAAGCCGCGCCGTTCGCGATATCGTCGAAGAATGCCGCACTCTCGTTTCGCGCGGAATATACGAAATCAATTTGATAGGCCAGGATTTGGCGGCTTATGGTTTTGGAACGGATGATTCCGTCACGGGTCATGGCCATCCCGAAAGTTTCGGCTCGGGCGATCCAAGTCCCCTCTCCCTTCTTCTCGCCGCAATTTCCGCCCTCGAAGGCACATTCATTGTCCGCCTGCTTTATATCCATCCGGATCATTTTCCCCGTGACATTCTGGGCGTGATGACCGCGGACACCCGGTTCCTCCCTTATTTCGACATTCCCTTTCAGTCCGGCGATGAGCATACGCTGAACGAAATGAACCGCAAGGGTTCGGCTGATTCCTACCGTACTCTCGTCGGCGATATCCGCGCCGCGTTTTCTTCCGCCAATAGCCCGTACGGAAAGGTTGCTCTCAGAACCACGTTCCTCGTCGGTTTTCCCGGCGAGACCGACTCGTCCTTCGAGACCACCGCCCGTTTTTCCGCCGATATCCGCAGCATGTGGTCCGGCGCCTTTACCTGGTCTTGCGAGGAAGGCACTAAAGCCGAATCGCTCAAAAAACGCGTACCCAAAAAAACCGCAAAAATGCGTCTTGATACCCTGCGGGAAATCCAGATCAGGATTACCCCCGAAGAGCTTTTGTTTTTCGTCGGAAAGACCGTCGACGTTCTCGTCGAGGAATTGATTCAGGAAAGCCCGGCGGCGACCTCGGTTGCCACAGGGCCCTCTGCGACGGCTGCGAAAACGGTATCGTCAAGCGCACCGGTGGCAACAGCTGCCACCGTATCCGCAGCCGCCACCGCCACCGCGACGACAGCCGCCACCGTGCCCGCGCCTGAAAGCGCATCTTCCATGAACGTTCCCACCTCGCGTCTCGCACTCGGCCGCGCATGGTTTCAGGCTCCCGAGGTTGACGGCGCCGTCGTGCTTCAATTTGAGGACAATCAAAAAGACAAGGCCGGAAACGCGATCGGCGCGGGTTCGATCGTCGAAGCATATATCATGGCCGTGAATGGAGTAGACGTCGAAGCGGTGGTGAGATGAATGCGGATGCCTGGCTTTCCGTACTGAATCCCGAACAGCTCGCCGCCGTCACTCATGAAGGCTCGCCTCTATTAATTCTCGCGGGCGCCGGATCGGGAAAAACCCGCGTAATCACCACAAAAATCGCCTGGCTCATCCGCGAGCGGAACGTCGAACCCGAGTCGATACTTGCCGTGACTTTTACCAACAAGGCAGCGCGCGAAATGGCCGAGCGCGCCACGCGCATGGAAAGCCGCGCCGAGCGCTCCGTGCTCAAAACCTTTCATTCGTTCGGAGCATGGCTCCTCAGACGCAACGCCGCGCTTGCCGGCCTTGATTCGAACTTTACCATTTATGATGATGATGACGGAGTCACTCTTCTTTCAAAGGCCATGCCCGCTTTGACGCGGCAGCAGGTAAGCGCCGCCGTGCACAAAATCGCCCGCGCCAAAGATTACTGCTACGGTCCCGACAGCCCGCTCCTGGCCGAGATTGACCCTGATCCCGAGTTTGCGGACGTGTATGCGATTTACGAAAAACGCCTCCGTGAAACCGGAAATCTCGATTTCGGCGATCTCATCCTTTTGCCGGTCAAATTGCTTAAAGCCCATCCCGAGGTGCGCGCGCGATTGACCCAAAGATTCAGCGTCGTCATGGTAGACGAGTATCAGGATTCAAACGTCGCCCAGTTCGAGCTTCTGAAGGCGATTACCGGAAGCGAAACGTACCTCTGCGTAGTCGGCGACGACGACCAGTCAATCTACCGTTTCCGCGGCGCCGAAGTCCGAAACATTTTAACGTTCGCCGACAGTTTTCCCGGAACGCAGATTATCCGCCTCGAGAGAAATTACCGCTCGATTTTGCCTATCCTTTCGATCGCGGCGCAAGTGGTTTCGCACAATGAGGGACGGCTCGGCAAAACCTTAATCGCGGAGCGGGGAAACGGAAAAAAGCCGGTTCTGGTGTTTCTCGGAAATCAGGACGAGGAAGCGGCCTTGGCCGCGGAGCTTATTTTGAACGCGAAAAAAAAGGGCTGTCCCTTTGCCGACTGGGCCGTGCTCTACCGGACAAACGCGCAGTCGCTTGGATTTGAAACCGAATTCCTTCACCGTAAAATACCGTATCGAGTCGTCGGCTCCTTAAAATTTTATGAACGCGAGGAAATAAAGGACGCTCTTTCGTTTCTTGCGCTCGTCGCCAACGGCCGGGACGAAGTCGCCTTCCGCCGCATCGTGAACAAACCTTCCCGCGGTCTCGGCGAAGTGACGCAGGACAAGATCGTCGACGAGGCGCGCCGTATTCTTTTCGAGGGCGCCGGCGATTTGACATCCTTCGATTTTGACGAAAAAACCGACCTGATATCAGCCTCGCGCCGCCTTCTTGAAACCCTTCCTAAAAGAGCCCGCGCGGGCCTTTCCGAGTTCGTCCATATAGTTGAAACCCTGAGGGCTCTCGTCGGACCGCGAATTGAAACCGAAAATGCGCCTGCAAATGACGCCGGAAGCGCGCCTGTGACAGCGATTGAAACTGATACCGGAAGCGAAATCGAAGAAGCAAACGACACAACGCCCGTAACCATAGTCTCGCCTGCAACAGAACCAGCGCCTGTACCCGAAATAGCCACCGGTGAACTCGCGCTCATTGTCGACCCTTCTGGTTCTTCCGATACCGAAGCCGCTGCTCCCGCAGGCAAAAAAAAATCGCGAAAAAAAGGCGCGATGGGACTCGCAATATTCGTCGAAAAAATGATCGAGGCGTCGGGCTTGCTTTCCTATCATCAAAGCCAGGACGAGATCGCGGGCACCCAGCGCGTCGCGAACCTTCAGGAACTGATGAACGCCGCAAGCCTCTATACGCTCGACAGGGCAGGCTTGACCGAATTTCTCGAACACATAGAACTTGACCGCTCGATGGCGAACGAGGAAGAGAACCCCGACTCGGTTACGCTCATTACGGTGCACAATACCAAAGGGCTTGAGTTCCGCCGCGTTATCATCACGGGCCTTGAGTCCGGCATTTTTCCGCGCGACGACAAAAAGGGCGACGATCTCGAAGAAGAGCGCCGTCTTATGTACGTCGGCTGTACGCGGGCAATGGACGAGCTCTATCTCACGAGCTGCGCCGCGCGCCGGCTCTATGGCCGAACCGCTTTCATGGAACCCAGTTCTTTTCTTTCTGAAATCGATATTTCGAAACTTGAAGTTCTTGGCCGCGCTCCGCGGAGTTTTCTCGCACAATCCCGCTCCGCAAAAATGGCTCCCGGTGCAATTTCAATCGGCGTTTCAGGCGGCTCTCTCCCCGACGTCCTTGCCCAAAAATGGAAGGTCGGCCGCAAACTCTTTCACGATGACTATGGGTACGGCATTATCACCAAGTCTTTTTACGCCGAATCAGAATTGATAATCATGGTAGGTTTCGAGACAGGCGGCGAAAAACGTTTTATGCCTAAATATCAGGCAAAGAATCTGATGCTTGCCGAGGATTGATGATCTGTTGGTAATTAATTAAAAAGTTCCGGATTTTTGGCAATTATTTCTTGAAGTTGTTTTTTAAATTCCGGGATCACGTTTTTTACGACATCCCAAACGAGTTTATAATTTACGGAAAAATATCCATGAATCAGTTTATCGCGCATTCCTGCAATATTTCTCCATTGTATTTGTGGGTTTTGTGCTATTAATATATCTGAAAGATTCTTTACGGCTTCTCCGATTATTTCAACACTTCGAGCGAAAGCACGTTTGGTTTTATCATCAGACAAGAAAGACATTTCATCTGTTTTTTTTAGTTCCGCATCAAGAAAATCAATTTCGTCAAAGATATGTTTGAATAACTCCTTGTCAGAGTGAAACATATTCTACTTCCTTCAGGATATAGGGACCGATATATGGGCTTAAACCATCAAGCGTGATTAGGTCTATTTTCCGATTTAAATTATCTTCAAGAAAAAATGCAAGATTAATATAATTATTATAATTCAATTTGTCAGAATCAAATTCAACCAACAAATCGATATCGCTTTTTTCATTTTGAGAATTCCGGACAAATGATCCAAATAATCCCAATTTTTTAACGCCGTACGAGTGAATTAAATCCTTGTTTGATTTGAGAAAATTGATAATTTCGGATTTTACCTTTGTCTCCATATAACAATTATAGCATACATGAAGCCTTTTCAAAACTACCCGTTGGCCAAATGTTCGGCAAGGATCATTTTAATGAGAGATTGATAGGGGACGTCGGTTTATTGGCAAGAGATCGGAGCCGATTTAACATTGGTTCCGGAATCCTGAGCGAGATGCTTTTTAGCGACGGTTTAAGATGCGCAAAAGTGACCGCCGTTGCTTTGCACCAGTCAAGATAGTCGGTGGAATCATGCTCCTGCCAGAAAAGTGCTTCTTCCTTTTCGCTCTTTAATTCATTTATTTCAAGTTTTGTATGTTTCATAAATGCCTCGCTGAAATAACGCGAATCCTGGTTCCCCTGATTGTGAACACAATCAATAGCTTCCTGCCTGAAGCTGTAATACCCATTGCATGAAACCTTAATTCGTTTTTGGAATGTCCTGTGTCTTCCTTGATAATCAGCGGTTGATGAAAAAACAGTTCTTCGCACTCAGATGGCAGAACCTGATTTTTGTCGCGGTTTTTGGATTACAGATATAAAATAATACCGATATAATAAAAGGAATTGCCGGGAAAGCCGATTAGGGGATACAATAAACAATATGGAAGAGCAAACAATCGATTTAAAGACAGAAATTCGTTCGAGATATGGCGTCGTGAGGCGCGCATACGATTATCACTTGTATACCGCAAAAGGGGTACGGATTCTCGATATGTACCAGGAAGGCGGCTCTGCGATTCTCGGGTGGCGAGCCGGTCGATCGAAACTCGCTTTCAAGAATATTCTCGACCGGGGCGTTACCGGCACTTTTCCGACTGAATCCGAGGATGAGCTTTCCCGGGCGGTACAGGAAGTCCTTCCCCATTATAATACAGTCCGCTGGTATGCCACTGCCGAGCGCGCACGCCTTGCCTGTGCCTCATATCTGGGCCTCTGGAGCGATATTCCTCTCATTGAGTCACCTCTTCTGCACCCCGAAGCCTCTCTAGATATCGGCCCTTCGGGCGATTCTCCCCTTTCTGCCGCTCATAATGTGCACGGAATTCCGCTCTGGCGTCCCTGGCTCGACGAAGCCTTTTATACGATGAGCGATCGTGTTGACTCTGCTTTTTTGAATAACGTAAACGATACTCAGCAAACCATGGTTCTTTCTTCTCCCTTTCCTTTCGCCGGGGGCTGTGCGCTCGCGGTTTTTGCCTCCGGAGAGGCCGAAGGCGCTATTTCAGGTACGGTTCCTGCCCCAAATGCCGGACGTATCCTTCCTTCCGACTCGATCGCCCCCGCTTTGCTTGGCGCTCTTGCACGTTCCTGGGTTGATCTGGCCGCCGCTCTCTATGAACGTACGGAATCCGATTGGGCCCGGTTCGATAAACCGATAGCCGCATGGTGGGATCGCCGTGGTCCGTATCTGGTGCCGAAAATGCGCAAGTCCCGGTATCCCGACTTTTTCCGCGCTTGTCTCGACAAAGGCATCCTTGTTTCTCCCGATTACGATGTTCCTTCTATTATACCGTTTATTGCAGATCCCGGTGAATTCAAGCCCTTTTCCTCCGGACTGCTTTCGTGAACGGTCTTTCCCGTCTTTTTTCTGATACGGTAATTTTCGAACTTCTTGTTCGTCTCGTGTTGGGCGCCATTGCGTCCTTTTTTGCCATACTTTCATGGACGAGAACCAGAAATCTCTACTGGATTTTGATTATTGCCGGAATTCTTGCTTCCTACGCGGGTACTCTCTATCATGCGCTCCGGACTTTTGGTCTTTTCACCGGTCCGGAGCTGCTTATTCTGTCCACACCGCTCGGAATTCTCGTTTCCGACAATCTTTCCATGGTCTTTTTTACCTTTGCATGTATCTCTTATTTTTGCACTCACAAATGACATCTTGCATTATTTTGTCAGCACTATTCCTTTTATATTCAAAAAAAACCTTGACTTGCTAAAAAACCACAGGTATACTAATTCAAAAGATAGGGATGACTGCAAAAAACCGTTGGTTTGGTCATTCCAATACTTTAAGGAGGAAATTCTTAAATGAAGAAAGCTCTTGCAATTCTTATGACTATCGCGTTGGTTTCTACGGCAGCCTTCGCAGATGTCGGTAAAACAGTTACTCCCGCTCCCACGGTAACTCTCGGTGTTACGGCATCCGTTGAGACAGATCTTTTCGCGGCACAAACGATTGGTGTTACTGCCCCTGGAAAGTCAGCAGCCGCTACGGATGCTCTTGCAGTCAAGTCCGAGCCAACAGGCTTGGGAAACAACCCTCTTATGTTTACAAAAGATTGGGTGAACCTTGACTGGTCACAATTCAGCATCAAGGCTGAAGGCAAATATGATGCTTTCCGCTCTGACGATGATGATGCAAAATGCACAGGTTTTTATGTTACTTCGACTTGGAAGAACTTCTATGGTTTTTCCATAGCTCACGAGTATGGTATCAACAACAAAGCCGATAAGGCAGCGACTACTGTTACCAATAACCCGGTTTTGGCAAAGAACAGTACCAACAAAGTAACCGTTAAAACCACCGCAAACGGTATGTCATTCTGGACCGTGTATAATGCAAACACCATTTTCGGCCTTGCCAATCTTGCAACTGCAGGACAGGCTGTCGAAGGTATCTTTGACGGTTTCACCCAACTCGGTTTTGAGTATGACGATGCAACCCAATTCTATACCAAATTGGTTTTGAAAAACACACCATCCAATGGTCTCTATGTTGATAAAAGTCTTTCAAGTGTTGTTGACGCATCAGGAACAAGTACTGTTGTAGCTCAAGGTCCCTCAATTGATACAGCAATCTTCGAAGCACGCAAAATGTTCGATGTTTGGACAGTACGTATCAATGACAAGTCGGAAAACAAGATTCGTATTCAGAACCTTGGTTCTGACTGCAAAATCAGCGATGTAGAATCATTCGTTGTAGGAAAAGACTGGCAGATCCAGAATACTGATACAGCCGCTGTTGCTGCTTCAGCTCCTGGTGTTACCCCTGTAGTTGCAGCCGTTGCCGCTGCTACTGGTCTTAAAGGTATAAATTTCTACAATACCATTACGCCGCTCTTTAATCTTACGATTAAAGTAAACGCCTTGGCTCCGCTTACCTACGGTACAACAAAAGCACCGACAACTGCGTTGACAGTTGCAGACTGGCTCAAGGGTGACAACCTTACTCTTGGCGCAGCTTATCTGATCACCGATGTTGGTACAATTGACGCAGGTATCAAGGTTTCCAATGATTATGTTATCAATAGAACAACTACAACAACCGGTGCCGTTGCTGTTGCTGGTTCGGCTCCAGGTGTAACTCCTGTAGTTGCTGCAATTCCTGAAGTTAAAGGTACACCCGCAGTTGAAGGACCGACAAAATTGCTTGCTGCCGTTGTAACCACAGCTTGGAATGATACAACCGGTCATGTTATCAATGCGGTTCCTGTTTCTTGGGGAAATGCTTTCTGGCTTGGTGCAAAGCTTGACAAAAAGCTCTTTGGCGATGCAGCCAACAAATCAATTTATGTTGGTTTGGACATGAAACTTGGTCAATTTGTTGATGCAACTGCTACGTATAAAGACTGGTTGGCTAAAACTGACACAAACAAGTCATTCGTAATTACCCCTGGTTCTGCCACTTTGACCAATCTTCAGGCTGAAGCAAAAGCAGTTCTTCTTGGTGATGGTACTGCAGCCGGTTCTCTGTCTGTAAATGCCGGACTCAAGGCAACTCTCCTTGGTGGTTATACCTATGCTGCCCTGGCGCCGACTGCTGATGGAACTTCTGTTAAAGCCGGAGATTTCAGCAATGACGTTTTGAAAGGTCTGAATGTAGATGCAGCTAATAACTGGGTATCTGCAAACTATACCGAAGCAAACTTCATGAACAAGTTCTATGGAGATGGAAAAGCAACAACAAGTCCTTTCGGTCTTCAGATTCGTGCTGATTATGTTGTAAGCCCGGTTATCAAGAATGTGTATATCAAAGATTCTTATACAGCAGTTGCCGGTACACTTGCTGCTCTTGATTCTCCTGTCGCTCCTGCTACTTCTGTCATGAGAACACCCTATGGTTTCTATGATAAAAACGTAATTACCCTTGGAACCGCTCTTTTTGCTACCAAGAAAGGTACACTTACTGTAAGTGGAAACTATAACATGTTCCTTGGTCTCCCCACTGCTAGCCAACTTTATAAAGTAGGTGCTAGTGATGCTGACAAAAAGACCATTGATCAGTTGGTTTCTTCAAAGTACAATTCTGGTGATTTCAGTCCCTTCAATCTCCACATTGCTTATACATACACCTACTAATCCTGGGTTTGCGTAAAGCAAAACTGGCCGTCCCGAAAGGGGCGGCTTTTTTTTTAGTCAGGATTTGATTGAATATAAATAATTAATATACAATTTCAAATGATCGATATGAAGAAACTGTAATTTGGTTTTGTGTTATTTGTTCTACTTCGGAATAAGAATTACCGGATTTCAGGTGTTCTGAAAATTGATTAAGGTCATCAGTGTTGCCTTCGGCTACCAGTTCGACGGAGCCGTCAGAATTGTTGCGCACCCAGCCTTTTACATTGAAATGCTTCGCAAGCGATGCTGTCCAGGATCGAAAGCCGACGCCCTGTACATGACCAAATACGATAAAATGTATCGCAATGCGGGTTTGTGCCATAATCAGACTATAAACTCACTTGCTCTTGCCGTGCAAGTTACCCGTCCAGAAGCGACTTGAAGTTTCCCAATATCACGGATAATATAGCATAAATAACAGCGTGATCCATTTCGCTGACAACAATTGAGGAATCTATGGCTATAAATTGCGGTATTGTAGGGCTTCCGAACGTGGGCAAGTCGACTATTTTTTCAGCTCTTACGAGCGCGCCGGCAGAAGCTGCCAATTATCCGTTTTGCACGATAAATCCGAACATAGGCATCGTAAACGTACCTGACTCAAGATTGACGTATCTGGCCGCTGCGTTCAAGCCGAAGAAAACCATACCGGCAGCGGTCGAATTCGTCGACATCGCAGGATTGGTCAAGGGCGCTTCAAAAGGCGAAGGGCTTGGAAACCAGTTTTTGTCTCATATCAGGGAAGTAGGCGTCATCGCGCAGGTCGTGAGATGCTTCGAGAACCCGGACATCATTCATGTTAGTAACAAAGTGGACCCCGCAGACGATATCGAGACTATCAATATTGAACTTGCTTTGGCGGACCTCGACACGATCGACAAACGCTCTGAAAGAGCTATCAGAACCGGTCGGGTTCAGGGTAAAGACGCCGCGAAAGAGTCCGAGATTGTGCTTGCGGCCATTGCGAAGATCAGGCCCCTGCTGCAGGACGGCAAAGCTGCGCGGGTCGCCCGGCTTACCGACGACGAAAAAGCCTCGATTTATGACTGCCATCTCATTACGATGAAACCGCAAATGTACGTGTGCAACGTCGACGAAGACGGCATGAAAAACGGTAATGCGCATATTGAAACCGTGCGAAAGATTGCGACAGCGGAAGGCGCGGATACGGTCGTCATCTGCGGAAAATTCGAAGCAGAGCTTGCCGATCTCGAAAGCGAAGAGGAAAAACTCTCGTTTCTTGAGGAAATCGGGCTGAAGGAATCCGGTTTGACGAGCCTCGCGCACGCGGCCTATCATTTGCTGGGCCTGAGGACCTTCCTTACCGCCGGAGAGGACGAATGCCGCGCATGGACAATCCACGCGGGCGACACGGCGCCAAAAGCCGCCGGCGTCATACACACAGATTTTGAAAAGGGTTTTATCAAGGCTGAAGTGTATAGCTTTGACGATTTCGTAAAGTACGGCACGGAGCAGAAAATACGGGAAGCGGGCAGATATCGGCAGGAAGGTAAGGAATATCTCGTTGCCGACGGGGATATCATATTTTTTAAATTTAATTTGTAAATACGATATTTTAGGCAAAAACGCAATTTTATCAAGAAAACAGTTTCGGAGGAATCAATGATTAACCGGAACTGTTTTTTTTGTGAAACTTTCTTGCTGGTGGCTTTCCTTTGTACTTCATGCACCGATCTCGTGTCGTGCGATAAGCGCGCTCTTACGCAGTTTTCGGTTATGACCTACAACACTCAGGCTTTTTTCGACGCAACGGAAAACGGCTCGGAGTTTTCGGAATATCGCGGCCCTAAAAGCAAGTGGTCGGAAACGATGTACAAAGACAGGTTGAATCGACTGGTTGCGACAATCGTAATGAACGACTCTGACATTGTCGTAATGCAGGAAATAGA
>Ga0302293_10001355_pt1 | contig 12136 bp, 12 predicted proteins | sample III_Fen_N2_2_FD_198758 | JGI IMG/M metagenome (GOLD analysis project Ga0302293, IMG submission 198758) | Peat permafrost microbial communities from Stordalen Mire near Abisko, Sweden - III_Fen_N2_2 | ecosystem: Environmental > Terrestrial > Soil > Wetlands > Permafrost | place: Sweden: Abisko... | reverse complement strand
ATGCCGAGTACCTGATCACCAAAGGGAAATTAGCCGAAGCACGCCAGCAACTCCGTAAAGTACTTGAAACTGAAAAAGACAATTATGTGATTTGGGAACGGTTGATTATTCTCAATTTTAACATGCAGGATTATAAAAGTCAATATGCCGATGCGGTAAAAGCAATCGAATTATTCCCCAGTCAGCCTAATTTATATAACCTCAAGGCAGTGGCCTGCATCCAACTCGAAAAGTATAAGGAGGCCATTGATGCACTCAGTGAAGGTGAACCCTATCTGCTTGATAATAAGGAAATGAAAATCCAGTACGATTTATCCCGTGCCGAAGCTTTTTACAAACTGGATAGGGTAGAGGAAGCTTTCAAAGCCTATGAAGATGTTATCAAACTTGATCCCGAAAACTGGGGTGCCATGAACAATTATGCTTATTATCTTTCGCTTAGGAATGAAAACCTTGACAAGGCTGAGGAATTAAGTAGTCAGGTAGTCCGCGCAAACCCGGCCAATTCAACTTACCTGGATACCTATTCATGGGTTTTGTTTATGCGCAAGGATTATAAGCTTGCCAAATTCTATATGGAAACAGCCCTTAAGAACGGGGGCGATAAGAATGGCGTCATTGTCGAACATTACGGCGACATCCTATTCATGATGGGCGAAAAGCAGGAAGCGGTGTCGCAATGGAAAAAAGCATTGGGTACAGGAGAAGGTTCAAAACTTCTGAGCGAAAAAATCAAACAGGAACGCTATCTTGATAAATAGAAAAGTGAGAAAATCATTCCCGCTCGATAGATTGATTCTGGCCCTGGCTGGATTTATGCTGCTGGCTCTTTCCTCTTGCCGCACAGCCCGTGTCATTCCCCGTACGACCGCAGTGGTCCGTCCGATTACCACGGGTAAGCTGATACGTAATATCGACAACAATGCATTCGAATATAAACATTTATCGATCAGGAAAATCAGCTGTCAGTTCGATAACGGGAAGACTAAAGCATCTTTCAAAGCCAGTATTCTGGCCGATAAGGACAAACACATTACCCTCCTGCTCAGCAAGCTGAATATCCCTGTAGCCCGCATTTGGCTGACTCCCGACAGCGTCAAATTAATCAATTACATGGAAGATACTTACCTGCTCGACGATTACAGCTATCTGAGTTCACTGGTGGGCATCGACCTTGACTTTACAACCATTCATGCCATTATTTCGAGCAACGTGTTTTCGTTGCGTGACGATAAACATGACAAAGACAACTATGAATCCATGACCAGGATTGATTCTGGCCTGTACGTGCTTGAATCCATCAATAGATTGAAGACCAAAAGGCAGAATCAGAGGGTCCATCCAGGAAAATCCCGTAAAAATACACCGAAAATAAACGACGAAGCCCAGGTGCTTCAAACACTGTATGTCGATCCTGATACCTATAAAATCCGAAAAATACGCATGGATGACAAGGCCAACTCCAGGAAGCTGAACATCGATTTTTCTGACTTTGTGCCGGTCGACAAGCAGATCTATCCCGGCGAAATCTCCCTTCATTTTTCTGGTCCCGATGGGGTGGTGCAGCTTAAGATCAGGCTGAACGGCTTCTCAACGGCCAATGAGAAGGAAGTTCGTTTCAAGGTGCCCGAAAACTATACCCGCATAAACACTAAATAACATGCGGATTTTCATTCTTCTTTCGGCTTTTGTTTGTCTGACACTGCTGGTTAACGGTCAGTCACTGGACGAATTACGCAAGAAAAAGCAGAAGACCAATGAGGAGATCAAATACACCACCAAACTGCTCGAAGACGCCAAGAAGAACCAGAAGAAGACCCTGAACAAATACAATATTCTGAACAAACAGATTGAACTTCGCAGTAACCTGATCACTGGAATTAATTCCGAAGTAGGGGTATTGGTCGAGTTTATCGACCAGAATGCCTGGCTGGTTAATTCTCTCAATAATGACCTGGAGGATTTGAAAAAGGAATATGCCAAAATGATTGTCTTTGCCCAGAAAAATCAGACTAACTATAGTAAGGTTCTTTTTGTCCTTTCATCGAACAGCTTTAACCAGGCTTATAAGCGCCTGATGTATCTCCGCCAGTACACCGAATACCGCAAGCGTCAGGCCGAACTGATTCAATGGATCAGGGACCTTATCCAGGTCAAGGTCAGCCGTCTGCAATTGCAGCGGGCCGAAAAAGAATCCCTGCTGCAAACCCAGAAACAGGAAGCCGAAAAGTTGACTGTAGAGAAAAAACAGCAGGGCCAGTACCTGACCACCCTTCAGGTGAAGCAAAAGGAATTTGAGAAGAAACTGCGCGAACAGCAACAGATTGAGGCCCAGTTGAGCAACGAGATACAAAAGATCATCGAAGAAGAAGTCCGTAAATCCAGGGAACGCGCCCAGGAAAAGGCCAGGCAGGCAGCCAAAAAAACGGGAAAACCTGCTGCCAAACCGGAAGTCAGCACAAGCTACGAGATGACTCCCGAAGAAAAGCTGGCTTCAGGGCAGTTCGAACAAAACAAACGTCATCTTCCATGGCCAGTCGAACGGGGGGTGATCACCGACCATTTTGGAGTCCACGATCACCCGGTGCTGAAAAACATCGTGGTGCACAACAATGGAGTGGATATTTCAACCGTACAGGGTGCAAAGGCAAGGTCTGTATTTGCAGGTGAAGTCAGCCGCGTGTTTATGGTTACCGGCGGAAACACCGCTGTGATTATCCGTCACGGCAAATACCTTACAGTGTATTCCAACCTCATCAATGTGCAGGTAAAATCGGGCGAGAAGGTGTCCACAAAGCAAACCATCGGAACCATTGGAACCGATTCGGACGATGAAGCCAAAACCGTCCTTAAATTCCAGATCTGGAAAGAAAACGAGAAACTCAATCCTGAAGAGTGGATTGCACGGTAATTGATGACCTCCAAATTAATTCGTTTTCCAATGAATATCCAATCTTACTAAACCTCTCAACTTCGTATTAAACTACTAATCGGAAGGGTATTCCCTTTCACCACTTAAACTATGATTGATCTATATCTATACAAAGATACGCATTTTAGTACAGCAATAGATCAATCATAGTACAATTATACCGAAGGAATACCCTTTCCATACCCTTTCCATAGCCTTCCGTTCCCCGGTTTAAGTCAGCCGCATTGAAATGTCATTATCTGGGGCAGGGTGGGGGTGTTATCCCCTGCGCGTTCATGTGGGACAGTGCCATCGGGAAAGCAAAAGAGGTCGCCTCCCCGGGGGAAACGACCTCTTCCAAATGAGCAAGGGTAAGGCTTACATCAGGTTGGCCACCTTGGTCAGGCCCTGTACGTTGATGAATTTGATCTTACGTCCCTGCAAATCGATCAGCTGATCCTGTTTAAACTCCGACAGCAGACGGATGACGCTTTCGGTAGCCGTACCCACCATGTTGGCCAGTTCTTCGCGGGTAAGCGAAATCTGCAGGGTATTGGCATTGTCGAGTTCAAAGTTTTCCTTCAGGAGCAAAAGCACTTCGGCCAGACGTTCGCGCACGGTCTTTTGGGCGATGTCGGTGATGTAATCGTTGGCCTCGCGCAATTCCTTGCACACGATCTGTAGCATGTGGTGGGCGAACTGCCAGTTGTTCTGTATCAGGTATAAAAGAGTCTGATAGGGAACATGGCTGAGAACCGCCTCTTCGATGACCTTGGCTGCCGTACAGGCCAGTTCCTGGCTGAGCAGCGAACGGTAGGCAATGATATCGCCCTTTTTGGCAAAGCGGATGATCTGCTCCTTGCCGTCGATACCTGTCTTGAATATTTTCAGGATTCCGGCAGTCACACAGAAGAAACCGGTCAGGCGGCTGCCTTCACGATAAATGATGCTGCCCTTTTTGTATAGAGAACTGGTTTTATCGTAATTGAGCTGGGCCATTTCCTGTTCAGTCAGTTTCTTGAAGAGCTGGAACCCGCTTAAATCGCATTCTTCGTCACTGGGTCGCTTTATTGAACTTCTCATCGGGTTATTTTGTTTGTTAAAAAATGAAACAACAATCAGGGTTAACGCCGCCCGTCTGCTTTCAGTGAAAGAACAGCAGCTTAGGGAGTGGTTCCCGAATTTCAACGTAAAATTAGAACTATTATTCAAATTGCAATACATTAATCCTTTGATATGAAACATGTACTTGATTTAGCCTGGAAACAAAATTTAGCCTTCGAGTGTGAACTGGACGGGCATCACCTGGTGATTGATGCCTCCCGGGAGGGTGGGGGTGACGATTTGGGACCGCGGCCCAAGAAACTGATGCTTACTGCACTGGCCGGTTGCACGGGTATTGATGTCATCTCTTTATTGAAAAAGATGAAAATTGAGCCCGAATCCTTCCATGTAATCGTAGAAGGGGACTTGACCGAAGAGCATCCGATCAGGTATCATCAGATGAAAGTGATCTATCAGTTCAAAGGAAAAGATTTGCCCCTGGACAAGCTCGAGAAAGTTGTGAAGCTTTCGGAAGATAGATATTGCGGGGTTTCGGCCGCTTACAGGCTTGCCATGGAACTTTCGTCCGAAATACGTATCATCGAGTAAAAGAAAACACTAACTTGCATCATAAGAAAGGGCAGTTAAATTAGCACGCTAAAATAAAAATTGCCACCAAGGCTCCAAGACTCCAAATTACACCAAGCTTGATATACAGAATATAGATTTGGTGAAACCTGGTGTTTTAGTGTCTTTGTGGCAAGAAATAGACTTTTTACTTTTGACTGGGTACGAATTAAACAGAAGCCAATTGAAAAACAATACCCTTTTTGGCGACAATAGCGGGAAGATCTTTACCATCCGTAAGCTGTGCGATCTGGATGAGGTTGAAATCGAACACAACCTGTTACCCCATCTTCATGACTTTTATTCGATCTTCTGGATTGAATCGGGGGAGGCTGTTCATGCCACCGAATACGTGGAATACACCCTGAAGCCCGATACGATACTGTTTGTTCCACCGGGACTGAAACACCGTTTGTACCTGGATAAGTCGGTCGGGGGGATCTACATCCTGTTTAATGATGATTTTATCCGCTATAACCGCAAAAATCATGTATCGCTGAAGGAATATCGCCTGTTCAACAATCCTGACTTTAAAAGCCTGATAACGGTCTATCCTGAGATGCGGGAGAAGCTTAAGAACATTACCGACCTGATCTTTGCCGAAATGCAGTCGCCCGATGAATACAGCGAGGACATCGTGCTGAACCTGCTGCACCTGTTTTTGCTGGAAGCCAGGCGCATTTTTGATCACCAGTACCAGGAGCCTAAAGAGGAACCCGATTCGGCGCCTGATGCCACGATCATCCGGTTTAAACAACTGATCGAAGAGCACTATATCACGGAAAAGAGTGTGACCCCTTACGCAGAAATGCTGCATATCAATCCTTCGTGCCTGAACGAACTGGCCAAGCGTACCACGGGCATCACGGCAGGAGAGCTGATCCGTAACCGGGTGATCGACGAAACGAAGAAGCTTTTATATTCGAGCAGCATATCGGGAAAAGAGATTGCCTTTCAGCTTGGGTTCGACGATCCGGCATATTTCAGCCGCTTTTTCAGAAAGTACACGGGACAGACCCTGAAGGAGTTTCGTGAACATAGCAGAAAAAAATACCATTAAATCCTTTTTTAGTCCATTTTTTCACCCCTTTCCTCCCTTTATCTTTGTAACTGTAAAAAACACTTAAAAATTAACAGTTATGAAAACATTGAAATTTAAATCACTCGCAGTATTTGTATTGGCCCTTTCGTTGACAACTTCCGTATTTGCCGGTACTCAAAAAGTAGATGCATCAAAAAGTACCGTAAAATGGACGGGTAAAAAAGTTACGGGCGAACACACAGGAACCGTTGCCATAAAAGAGGGAAATCTGGTTGCCGATAATGGTAAGATTACATCTGGAAGAATCGTGATGGATATGACTTCGATCGTCGACAAAGATTTGACCGATGCAGAATGGAATGCCAAATTGATAGGACACCTTAAATCGGACGATTTTTTCGCAGTTGCAACTCATCCGACTTCAGAACTTGTTTTAACCAAGGTTGAAGGCAACGGAAATACGAGTGTCTTTACAGGCAACCTGACCATCAAGGGAATTACCAATCCTGTAACGTTTAATGCAACTTCTGCTAAAGATGGAAAAAATACCAATTTCGTGGGAACTCTGACCATCGACCGCACCAAGTATAATATGAAATTTGGTTCAAAATCCTTCTTTGAAAATCTGGGCGACAAAGTAGTTTATGATGATTTTACACTCGCCTTTAACCTGGTCGTTACCGATTAATACGATTAATACGAATTATACGAATTATACGAATTATACGAATTAATACGAATTACACGAATTGGGCAGTGTCATTTGTAGTCATTCAATGGTCATTCAATTGTCATTAAGTTGTAAGACATGCATTACAGGATAGCTACCTCATGACTATCAATGACTATCAATGACAACTAATTACAACCATTAACAACATCAACAATTATAAAGTAAGTAACATTATGAAACTAACAGTTCACAAAGCAGCATACCGTGGACATGCAGATCACGGGTGGCTGAACACCTGGCATTCGTTTAGTTTTGCCAATTATTACAATCCCGATCGCATTCATTTTGGGGCGCTTCGGGTATTGAACGACGACACCATACAAGCAGGTATGGGTTTTGGAACCCATCCGCACGACAATATGGAAATCATAACCATTGTGCTGGACGGGGAACTTGCTCACAAGGACAGCATGGGCAACGGCTCGGTCATCAGACCGGGAGAGGTACAGGTGATGTCGGCCGGAACAGGGATACAGCATTCGGAGTTTAATCATTCGAAAGTCAATGAAGCCAGCTTACTGCAGATCTGGGTTTTCCCTGATAAGAAGAACGTGGAACCCCGCTATGGGCAGGCCGAGTTTGCAGGAGAGGAAATGAACGGGAAATGGCGTACGGTGGTATCCCCTGACGGAAAGGATGATTCACTCTGGATTCATCAGCAGGCCTGGTTTTCACTGGGAGTGTTTGAACCAGGTTCGACAATCAGCTATACGCTTAAAAAGAGCGACAGCTTGGTTTATCTGTTCCTGATATCCGGGGAACTTACAGTCGGATCAGAAACCCTGAATCAGCGTGACGCGTTGGGCATCGAGGAAATTGAAGGTCCAATCTCCATGAAAACAAACAAGGCATCGAAAATACTGGTTATGGAAGTGCCTTCCTAAATAAAGGAAAAAGGAAAGTATTCAGTGGTCAGTCGCAAGGGTCAGATTTGGTGAAACTTTGTATTTTGGAGTCTTATTGTCTAATTTAGGAAAGAGGAAAAAGGAAAGTATTCAGTGGTCAGTATTGGTGAAACTTTGTGTTTTGGAGTCTTATTGGCTAATTTAGGAAAGAGGGTAGAGGAAAGTATTCAGTGGTCAGTTGTAGTGGTCAGATTTGGTGAAACTTTGTATTTTGGAGTCTTAGTGGCTATTTTAGGAAAGAGTAAAGAGGAATGATCATTTTAAAATAGACAATGCGAATTTGCATTAATGTCCCTCAAGGGTTTACCAAACCTTTGGGGGATTTGTTTTTAGAGGTAGGAGTGAGGTCATTTTTTGTAAGCAGAATAGTTTGTATTTTTGAGTAAAATATTTGAGCCATGCAATCAATCAATCCATATTCAGGCCAGGTTATAGGAAACTATACAGAACATACTTCCGAAGAAGTGAAGGGTATTATTAAACAAGTGGATGCTGCTTTTCAGCAATGGAAACAGAGCAGTTTCGAACAGCGTGCTATGCTGATGACAAATCTACAGTCAAGATTGCTTGAGCAGAAGGAAGAGCTGGCAGGGATCATGGTTTCGGAAATGGGGAAGGTGAAGCGGGAGGCGCTGGGTGAGATTGAAAAATGTGCCCTGGTTTGTGCTTTTTATGCCGGTAATGCAGAAGATTTCCTGCGTAATGAGCCCATTCAAACCGAAGCTACCGAGTCGTATATTTCTTATCAGCCGATTGGGACGGTTTTAGCTGTGATGCCCTGGAATTTCCCCTTCTGGCAGGTATTCCGCTTTTTAGCTCCCGCACTGATGGCGGGTAATACAGGAGTGTTGAAACATGCATCCAATGTTTCAGGCTGTGCCCTGGCGATCGAACGACTTGTTCGCGAAGCGGGTTTCCCTGAAAATGTATTCAGAACCTTGCTCATCGGTTCATCAGGGGTAAAAGCGGTGATTGAGAATCCCCTGATCAAAGCGGTTACTTTAACAGGAAGCACTCCTGCAGGCAAGGCGGTAGCTTCCGTGGCAGGATCTATGCTCAAGAAGTCGGTGCTCGAGTTGGGAGGCAGTGATCCCTACCTGATCCTGGAAGATGCCGATGTTGAAACGGCTGCACGTTTGTGCGTGACCAGCCGTCTGCTGAATGCAGGGCAAAGTTGCATTGGTGCTAAGCGCTTTATAGTTGCCGATAAGATTTACGATAAGTATAAAAAAGAATTTCTTCAGTTAATGGGAGAGGCCAGCTATGGTGATCCCCTGGATTCGAAAACGACCATTGGACCGCTTGCCCGGCCTGATTTGCGGGATGAACTGCATCGGCAGGTGGTAAAAAGCCGTAAAATGGGTGCAAAGGTTTTGCTCGGAGGTTACATTCCAAAGGGGAAGGCTGCTCTTTATCCTCCAACCGTATTGGAAAATGTGATACCCGGCATGCCTGCCTATCACGAGGAGCTGTTTGGACCGGTAGCTGTGCTGTACAGGTTCAAAACCGAAGAGGAGGGCATACACATTGCCAACGATACCCTGTTTGGTCTTGGGGCAGGTATCTTTACCTCAGATACCGAAAAGGGTAAAATACTTGCTGAAAAGGGCCTTGAAGCAGGTTGTGTCTTTGTGAACGACTTTGTGAAATCGGATCCTCGATTACCCTTTGGAGGAGTCAAGGAAAGTGGCTATGGGAGAGAATTATCGATAGATGGTATCCGAGAATTTGTAAATGTGAAGACAATAGTAGTGAAGTAAGGCACTTTATTATGGAACACTTTAAAGGTATGAAAAATAATAAGTTGATAAGAGTAGTTAATTGCAGGCTGGATTATGCCATGCGGAAGAATGCTGAAATTTATACTGTTCCAGAAGAACATCAGCAGTTGGTTATGGAGAGATTTTATCAGGTAAGGAATAATCCAGAAATACTTTTAGACTGGGAAATGGCAAAAAAATCACTGAAAGTTAAATGAACTATTAACAGAAAACAGATCAGTAAGATGCTTTGTTTTTTTACCTTTGTATGGGAAGTTAAATGATTCAATAAAATTACGATATGCAACTAACATACAGAATATTGATGCATAAGGAACCTGAAGGATCGTATACGGTTAATATACCGGCTTTACCAGGTTGTATTACATACGGTGATAATGTAGAACACGGTATTCAGATGGCCAGGGAAGCTATTGAGCTTTATATTGCAGAGCTAAAGGAAAGAGGTGAAGAGATTCCAGATGATACAGGTACCATGGAATACTCTGTTAACATGCCTGTCACATGAACTATTCTGCAAAAAACCTGATTCTATTGCTTGAACGAAGTGGATATTTCTTTAAACGAACAAATGGCAGTCATCATTTATATTACAATCCCACGAAGAATAAAACTGTTATAGTTCCCGTTCATGGCAATAAGGATTTAGCAAAAGGAACCTTTTTTACGATTCTAAAACAGGCTGGGATTGATAAAACTGACATTTAAATCAATATATGTGAACTAACACAAGTAGGCTAAATTTAGCTGAACTACAATATCTAAATTAAGCTTATCCTCCCAATATTTTATCTTTGTTATCCTTTGTTCTAAAGTCCCATGAGAACCATCCCTTCCTTATCACTTATCCTCATCATTATTGTTTTATCGTGTAATCCGCCAAAGATGAAAGCAGACCTGATTGTGACCAACGCCAAAGTTTATACGGTGAACGATTCCTTTGTCATTGCTGAAAGTTTTGCCGTCAGGGATGGTCAGTTTTTGGCCGTGGGAACCAACAAGGAAATAAGTTCCAAATATACTTCTGATCAAACGATCGACTGCGGCGGAAAAGCGGTTTCCCCGGGATTCAATGATGCCCATTGTCATTTTTTCGGCTATGGAATGAACCTGATGCAATATGCTGATTTGGCTGGTATTACTAATCAGAAAGATATTTACAGGAAGCTTCAGGAGCATCATCTGAAAACGGGAGAAATGTGGTTTCTGGGTCGTGGATGGGATCAGAATCTTTGGTCCGAAAAGGAATTTCCCGATAATAGTCGGCTGAATGAATTGTTTCCAGATGTGGCAGTCTACCTGATCAGAGTGGATGGTCACGCTGCATGGTGCAACAAAAAGGCACTGCAATTGGCCGGGATAACTGCTTTAACCAAAATCGATGGGGGAGAGGTGCTGCTAAAGAATGGTCAGCCAACGGGTGTACTGATCGACAATGCCAAGGAGCTCGTATTTAATTTGATTCCTGAACCAGGCATTGATCTGAAAACAAAAGCTTTACTGGCTGCTCAAAAGAATTGCCTTGAAGTGGGCCTAACTTCAGTCACTGATTGCGGACTTGCGAAAGAAACCATCTTGTTGATGGACTCTCTTCAAAAGCAAAGTTCACTTAAGATACGTATAAACGCCATGATGGACCCCAGTGAGGCGAATCTGGACTATTTTCTGAATGAGGGACCTTACATCACCGACCGGTTGCAGGTCAGTACCATCAAGCTTTACGCAGATGGTGCACTGGGTTCACGGGGCGCTCTGTTGCTCGGTGATTATTCTGATGAGCCGGGAAACAGGGGAATGTTGATGAATCCTGCCTCCTGGTTTGAATCCATTTGTCAGAGGGCCTTTGATGCAAATTTTCAGATAGCTACGCATTGTATCGGTGATGGCGCCAACCACATGATTCTGAATATCTATGGGAAAATTCTGAAGGGAACCAATGATCGACGTTGGCGGATTGAACATGCACAGGTAGTTGATCCAGAGGACATGAACCTGTTTGGAAAGTATTCGGTAATTCCTTCCATTCAGGCTACCCATGCTACCTCCGACATGTTTTGGGCAGGCAAAAGGTTGGGGTCGAAGCGAATAAAGAATGCTTATGCCTATCAGCAGTTGCTGGGACAGAACGGTTGGCTGCCCAATGGGACCGATTTCCCTGTAGAGGGAATAAACCCGATGCTGACTTTCTATGCATCTGTTTTCAGAAAGAACACAGCAGGATTGCCTGAAGCAGGTTTTCAGATGGGAAATGCACTTACCAGGGAGCAAGCATTACGCTCCATCACCCTATGGCCGGCGAAGGCTAGTTTTGAAGAGATGAATAAGGGAAGCATAGAGGTAGGGAAATCAGCCGATTTTGTGCTGATGGACACTGATATCATGAAATGTGAGCCGGGCGATGTATTGAAAGCAAAAGTGCTGAAAACTGTGCTGGGTGGAGAAGTGGTATATGATGCGGGGAATTAAACAGGGAGGATGGGTTTATTTCTGCCAGGTTATTTTTTAGGCGGTCGCAATATGCGACAACCTTTTCCTCTTCCTTAAAATGTTAATTGGATCATGTTATTCCCACATTCTAAAAGCCTCTGGTACTTTTCCATTCAGCCCAGTTGATGGAGGAGAAATAGCTTCGCAGCATTCCGTCGTAAAGGCGAACAGCTTGTATTCGTGTATGAACGGAGTTTATTTTTTGAAGTTCATCAGGAACCTGCAGGATTCGTGCATCAATAAATGCCTGAAAATCAGTTAAAGTGGATGAATAAATTGGAACTGCTTTCTCCACGGCAATTAGTTTGAATTTATCTGGCATTTTAACGTCTACAATGTTTAATTCAGGCAAATAATGAGAGAGTATCGTAAATGTATTCTCAGATAGCTTGTTCTGCCAGTCGTTATACCTGGTAATTATTTTGATTAGTTCGTCCTTGTTTTCCTGGCCTCGCTTTGTGGGAAGTTTATCCAGTTCCGTTTTTAGAGCAGCTACCAATATACTGAGTGAATCCCACTTGTTTTTAATTATTGAAAGTGCCTCAATATCTTTAAACGGGTCGTCTGTGGGAACACCACTAAAGGTAACTCTTACCTTGTAGGAAG
>Ga0302293_10001354_pt1 | contig 12145 bp, 25 predicted proteins | sample III_Fen_N2_2_FD_198758 | JGI IMG/M metagenome (GOLD analysis project Ga0302293, IMG submission 198758) | Peat permafrost microbial communities from Stordalen Mire near Abisko, Sweden - III_Fen_N2_2 | ecosystem: Environmental > Terrestrial > Soil > Wetlands > Permafrost | place: Sweden: Abisko... | reverse complement strand
ACGTTTGTAAACAAGAAATCCCGCGAACAGTTCGAACTGTGCTCTTACAAGAGACTGATCGACATTTACAATTCCAGCGCGAAGACAGTTGATGCGTTGATGAAACTGGAATTGCCCAGCGGAGTAGAAGTTGAAATCAAAGTTTGATTTATTTAATCGATTAGAGAAATGCCAGGATTATTAGGAAAAAAAATCGGAATGACTTCCGTTTTCAGTGCTGATGGGAAAAACATTCCATGCACTGTTGTAGAAGCTGGTCCTTGTGTCGTTACTCAGGTCAAGACTCTTGCCACCGATGGTTATGAAGCCATCCAAGTTGGTTTCCAGGAAAAAAAGGAAAAACATACCAACAAGGCAGAAGCAGGTCATTTTCAAAAGGCCGGAGTTGCACCTCAGAGACACTTGGTTGAGTTTAAAGGATTCGGTGACGAATTCAAGGCAGGTGATGTTATCACCTCCGAAATGTTTGAAGCAGACGACTTCGTTGATGTAGTCGGCACTTCGAAAGGTAAAGGTTTCCAAGGCGTTGTAAAACGTCATGGTTTCGCTGGTGTCGGTCAAGCTACCCATGGTCAGCATAACCGTCTCCGTGCTCCCGGTTCTTTGGGCGCATCTTCATGGCCCTCACGCGTATTCAAAGGAAAGCGCATGGCCGGTCATATGGGTTCTGATCGCGTAACAGTCCAAAACCTGCAAATTATTAAAGTTATTCCTGAACACAATTTGGTTTTGATCAAAGGTTCTGTTCCGGGTGCTAAAGGTTCAATCGTAATTATTGAAAAGTAATGGAACTGAGTGTATATACAATCCAGGGGAAAGATACCGGAAGGAAGATTACGTTGAACGACGCCATCTTCGCCATCGAACCCAATGATCACGCCATTTGGTTGGACGTGAGACAGTACCAGGCCAATAGCCGTCAAGGTACCCACAAATCGAAAGAAAGAAGTGAAATGACCGGTTCCACCAGGAAATTGGGCAAACAAAAAGGCGGCGGCGGTGCTCGTCACGGTGATATCAACTCCCCTGTTATGGGTGGTGCCCGTGTATTCGGACCGAAACCACGCGACTACAGCTTCAAACTGAACAAAAAAGTGAAAGAGCTTGCCCGTAAGTCAGCATTGTCTTACAAAGTCATCGACAATGCCATCATGGTCATTGAAGATTTCAACTATGAAGCTCCCAAAACGAAGCAGTTCGTAGCGCTGACAAGCAATCTGCAAGTAGCTGATAAAAAGTCACTTTTCGTATTGCCGGAAGCAAATAAAAACGTATATTTGTCGGCTCGTAATTTGGCTAAGGTCCAAGTTGTAACGTTGTCTGGGTTAAATACTTACAGAGTATTGAACGCAGCGACTCTTGTTTTGACCGAAAGCGCAGTTGCCGGAATTGAAAACATTTTAAACGCATAAGGAGATCTAGAAATGGGAATAATCGTTAAACCTATCGTAACCGAAAAGATGACTGCTTTGACAGAAAAGCTGAATCGTTACGGTTTCCGTGTGCAACCAAGTGCCAATAAGATTCAAATCGCAAATGCCATTCAGGAAATGTACAACGTTACTGTACTGGATGTCAATACGATCAACTATCGCGGCAAAAACAAATCTCGCTACACCAAAGGCGGCATGGTAAAGGGAAGCCAATCAGCTTTCAAGAAAGCCATTGTTACTTTGAAGGCTGGCGATGTTATTGACTTCTACAGCAATATTTAAGAAAATGGCAGTACGTAAACTAAAGCCCACAACACCGGGGCAAAGACATAAAATTATTGGTGCCTTTGATACCATCACCGCCAGCGCACCAGAAAAATCTCTTACATTCGGCTTAAGCAAGTCCGGTGGACGTAACAACCAGGGTAAAATGACCATGCGCTATTTAGGCGGCGGTCACAAAAAACTCTATCGTTTCATCGATTTCAAGAGAACAAAAGATGGTATTCCTGCCACAGTAAAGACCATCGAATACGACCCGAACCGTTCGGCGCGTATCGCTTTGCTGTATTATGCAGATGGAGAAAAAGCGTACATCGTAGCTCCCAACGGCCTTGAAGTCGGCATGAAGATCATGTCCGGCGAAGAAGCCGCACCCGAAGTAGGAAATGCACTTCCTTTGAAGAACATCCCTGTCGGTACCGTTATCCACAACATCGAACTTCGTCCGGGTCAGGGTGCCAAAATGGTACGTTCAGCCGGTACGTTCGCCCAACTTGTTTCGAAAGAAGAAAGTTATGGTGTCATCAAGATGCCTTCAGGCGAAACACGTAAGATCCTGTTGACTTGCAAAGCGACCATCGGTACTGTTGGCAACGCTGACCACGCTTTGGAAAGTTCCGGTAAAGCCGGTCGTTCCAGATGGCAGGGCCGTCGTCCACGCGTTCGTGGTGTTGTTATGAATCCTGTCGATCACCCCATGGGTGGTGGTGAAGGTAAATCTTCCGGAGGTCACCCGAGATCCCGCAAGGGCTTGTTGGCTAAGGGCCTGAAGACTCGTGCACCGAAGAAGCATTCGAGCAAGTATATCATTGACAGACGTAAAAAATAACCGATAAATTCAAGTAAACTATGAGTCGTTCATTAAAAAAAGGACCGTATATTAACATCAAGCTGGAAGCTAAGATTCTGGCTATGAATGAATCGGGGAAAAAGAATGTGGTGAAGACATGGGCTCGCGCTTCGATGATCTCTCCTGATTTCGTTGGTCACACGGTAGCCGTTCACAACGGTAATAAGTTTATTCCGGTTTATGTAACCGAAAACATGGTAGGACACAAGTTGGGCGAATTTTCCCCGACGCGTACGTTCAGAGGCCATGGCGGTAACAAGAAGAAATAAACCGATGTCAGATAAAATAAAAACACGAATATAAAATGGGTGCAAGAAAAAGATTGGCAGCTGATGCCAGAAAAGAAGCTCTGAAGACTCAGTCCTTCGCCAAGCTAATCGGTGTTCCGACATCGCCCCGCAAGATGCGCTTGATGACCGACCTAATCCGCGGTAAAGAAGTGTCTCTCGCACTTGGTATCTTGAAGTTCTCTTCCAAGGAAGCCTCCGGTCGCCTGGAAAAACTGCTTCGTTCCGCTATCGCCAACTGGGAAGCAAAGAACGAACGCAAAGCCGAAGCCGGCGAATTGTTCATAACCGAAGTTAAAGTTGATTCCGCCACGATGTTGAAAAGACTTCGTACGGCGCCGCAGGGAAGAGGTTATCAGATTCGCAAACGCTCGAACCATGTGACTTTGAAAGTTGATACAATTACAAAAAACGAACAAAACTAAGGCTAAATGGGACAGAAAGTAAATCCGATAAGTAACCGCTTAGGCATTATCAGAGGTTGGGATTCCAACTGGTATGGTGGTGATAACTATGGAGACACGTTGTTGGAAGACAGCAAGATCCGTAAATACCTGAATGCGCGTTTGGCCAAAGCAAGCGTTTCACGTATTGTCATCGAACGTACACTGAAACTGGTCACCATCACCGTTTGTACGGCTCGTCCGGGCATTATCATCGGTAAAGGTGGACAGGAAGTAGACAAATTAAAGGAAGAATTGAAAAAGATCACCGATAAGGAAATCCAAATCAATATCTTCGAAATCAAACGTCCTGAATTGGATGCCGTTATTGTAGCCAGCAACATCGCTCGTCAAATCGAAGGTAAGATTGCTTACCGTCGTGCTACAAAAATGTCTATCCAATCAACCATGCGCATGGGTGCCGAAGGTATCAAGGTCATGGTGTCCGGCCGTTTGAACGGCGCTGAAATCGCTCGTTCGGAAATGTATAAGGAAGGCCGTACGCCACTTCATACTTTCCGTGCCGACATCGACTATGCGCAAGCAGAAGCCCTGACGAAAGTCGGTATCATTGGAGTAAAAGTTTGGATCTGCCGTGGAGAGATTTATGGAAAGGTTGATTTGGCGCCAAACTTCACCACTACCAAAGAAACAGGTCGCCCCAGCGGAAATGCTGGTTCAGACCGTCGTGATGACCGCAAGGGCGGCTTCCGCAAAAAGAGAAACAATAGTAGTCGTTAACGTTACAATTTCTAAGAAATGTTACAACCGAAAAGAACAAAGTTCAGAAGACAACAGAAAGGTCGCATGAAGGGCAATGCCCAACGTGGTAACCAGTTGGCCTTCGGCTCTTTTGGTATCAAGACGATGGAATCGCATTGGATTACTGGTCAGCAGATTGAAGCTGCCCGTATTGCCGTAACGCGTTACATGCAACGTCAGGGTCAGATCTGGATTCGTATTTTCCCGGATAAGCCCTTTACCAAAAAACCAGCAGAAGTACGTATGGGTAAGGGGAAAGGTGCTCCCGAAGGATTCGTGGCTCCCGTAACCCCCGGAAGAATTCTCATTGAAGTTGAAGGTGTTTCCTTCGAAGTAGCTAAAGAAGCACTGCGCCTTGCCGCTCAGAAACTTCCAGTTGCTACCAAATTCATCGTGAGACGTGATTATGATATGCTAACCCAAAACGCCTAAGCCTTATGAAAATAGCAGAAGTTAGAGAATTGACCTCCAAGGAGATTGCTGAACGCGTTCAAACAGATGCCGTTCGTCTCAATCAAATGGAACTGCAGCACAGCATTTCACCTTTGGACAATCCCACTCAGATTAAGGAATTACGCCGGAACATAGCGCGTCTGAAAACCGTTTTGCGCGAAAGAGAGTTGAATCAACAAAATTAATGCGTGATGGAAACTAGAAATTTAAGAAAAGAAAGAGCTGGCGTTGTTACCAGCAATAAAATGGAAAAGAGCATCACGGTTGCCGTCAAGTGGAAAGAAAAACACCCCATTTACGGTAAGTTCGTCAGCAAAACGAAGAAGTACCATGCTCATGATGAAAAGAATGAGTGTGGTATCGGTGATACCGTCAAGATCATGGAAACCCGTCCTTTGAGCAAGACCAAAAGATGGAGATTAGTTGAAATAATCGAGAAAGCGAAGTAATATGATACAAGCAGAATCCAGACTATTAGTAGCTGACAACTCCGGTGCAAAAGAAGTACTGTGTATCCGTGTATTAGGCGGAACCGGTCGTCGTTATGCCTCTGTTGGCGACATCATTGTCGTTGCCATCAAGAGCACCATCCCGTCCAGTGAAATCAAAAAAGGTACGGTCTCCAAAGCCGTTATTGTTCGCACAAAGAAAGAGATTAGAAGAGCCGACGGTTCTTACATCCGTTTTGATGATAATGCGTGTGTGCTGTTGAACAATGCCGGAGAAATTCGCGGAAGTCGTATTTTCGGCCCCGTAGCCAGAGAGCTTCGTAATACGAACATGAAGATTGTATCTTTGGCTCCCGAAGTACTTTAACCCATTGAAAAAGTAACAGTAATGAGTAAATTACACATAAAGAAAGGCGATACCGTCTATGTAAATACGGGCGAAGACAAGGGTAAAACCGGTCGTGTGCTCGAAGTGCAAGTTGAAAAACAGCGTGCCATCGTAGAAGGTGTGAACTTGGTCTCCAAGAGCACCAAGCCCAACGCCGCCAATCCTCAGGGAGGAATCGTGAAAAAAGAAGCCGCCATCCACATTTCCAATCTGAATCCGGTTGATCCGAAATCAGGTAAGCCGACCCGTATCGGTCGCAAGGAAAATGCCAGTGGCAAGTTAGTACGTGTATCCAAAAAATCAGGGGAGGAAATCAAATAATGGCCAATACCGCTAATCTTAAGCAAGACTATGCAGAACGCATTGTTCCTGCATTGACAAAGGAATTCGGGTATTCTTCCGTGATGCAAGTGCCCGTCCTGAAAAAGATCGTGATCAACCAAGGCCTTGGTCTTGCAGTTGCCGATAAGAAAATCATTGAAACAGCCATCACCGAATTGACCACCATCACCGGTCAGAAGGCCGTGGCCACCATCTCCAAAAAGGACATCTCCAACTTCAAACTGCGTAAGAAAATGCCGATTGGCGTTATGGTTACGTTGCGTCGTGAAAAGATGTACGAATTTCTGGAACGTCTCGTTCGCGTGGCTCTGCCCCGTATCCGTGACTTCAAGGGCATCGAATCCAAGCTGGACGGCCGTGGTAACTATACCATGGGTATCAATGAGCAAATCATCTTTCCCGAAATTAACATTGACAACATTGTTAAACTTCTGGGTATGAATATTACCTTTGTGACTTCGGCTCAAACCGACGAAGAAGGTTATGCTTTGCTGAAAGAATTCGGCCTGCCGTTTAAAAACATCATAAAAGACTAAAGCATTATGGCAAAAGAATCAATGAAAGCCCGTGAGGTAAAACGTGCAGCCCTGATTGCAAAATTTGCAGTCAAAAGAGCTCAGTTGAAAGCCGACGGAAACTTTGAAGGTCTTCAAGCGCTGCCTAAAAACTCCTGTCCCGTTCGTCTGCACAACAGATGCAAAATTACAGGTCGTCCTAAAGGTTACATGCGTCAATTCGGCCTTTCCCGTATTCAGTTCCGCGAAATGGCTTCTCAGGGTTTGATCCCAGGAGTCCGCAAAGCAAGCTGGTAAACAGAATTTTTTAAGTGTTAAATATTGTCCGGGGAGTCCGGATCAATTTAAATTTTTAGTAATGACAGATCCTATAGCAGATTATCTGACCAGACTGCGGAACGCCATCAAAGCCAAACATAGAGTGGTGGAAGTTCCTGCGTCAAACGTTAAGAAGGAAATTACCAAGATCCTTTTCGACAAAGGCTATATCCTGAACTACAAGTTCGTGGATGAAGGCCCCCAGGGTACCATCAAAATTGCCCTGAAGTACGATCTCGTGAACAAGGTCAACTCTATTAAGAGCTTGACCCGTGTTTCAAAACCCGGTTTACGTAAATACGTGGGTTATCGGGAGATGCCCCGCGTCATCAATGGCCTGGGTATCGTTATTTTATCCACCTCGCAAGGTGTGATGACCGATAAAGAAGCCAAAGACCTCAAACTCGGCGGTGAAGTATTGTGTTACATCTATTAATGAGGAGGAATTAACATGTCAAGAATAGGAAAATTGCCCATCAGCATCCCGGCCGGTGTTACCGTGACCATCGATGCAAACAATATCGTTAAGGTAAAGGGACCCAAAGGGGAACTCTTCCAAACGGTAAATCCCCTTATTGAAGTTACAGTGGAAGATTCCACGATTACTGTATCCCGTCCGAACGACGAACGCGAAATTCGTTCCCAGCATGGGCTCTACCGTTCACTGATCAACAACATGGTCATTGGTGTATCGGAAGGCTATCACAAGGAACTCGAACTGGTCGGCGTAGGTTATCGTGCACAAAACAATGGTCAGATTCTCGATTTGGCTTTAGGTTATACGCACAACATTTACCTGATGCTACCTGCTGAAATCAAAATGGAAACCAAGTCGGAACGTAACAAAAACCCGATGATCATTCTCGAATCCTGCGACAAGCAATTGATCGGCCAGGTATGCGCCAAAATTCGCTCCTTCCGCAAACCCGAACCTTACAAAGGAAAAGGTGTACGCTTCGTAGGTGAGGAAGTTCGCAGAAAAGCTGGTAAATCGGCTGGTAAGAAGTAATTTACGCTAAAAATCAAGTAAAATGACATCGAAATTATCCAGAAGACTTAAAATAAAGCAACGGGTACGCGCCAAAATTTCCGGAACCCCGGAAACCCCGCGTATGACCGTTTTCAGAAGCAATAAGCAAATTTATGTTCAGGTTATCGACGACAAGTCCGGTAAGACCCTGGTCTCCGCTTCCTCTCTGAAAATGGAAGAAAAAGTGAACAAAAAAGAACAAGCTGCCAAAGTTGGTGAAGCAATCGCCAAATTAGCTGTGGAAGCTGGCATCACCAGAGTGGTTTTTGACCGCAACGGTTATTTGTATCACGGAAGAGTTAAAGAAGTGGCTGAAGCCGCACGTAAAGGCGGACTTAAAATTTAATGATCATGGCAGGACAAATAAACAGAGTTAAGACTACCAATGATTTGGAGTTGAAAGACAGATTGGTTGCGATCAACCGTGTAACCAAGGTAACCAAAGGAGGTCGCGCCTTCAGTTTCTCCGCTATCGTAGTGGTTGGAAACGAAGACGGCATCGTTGGTTGGGGCCTTGGTAAGGCAGGTGAAGTAACCGCGGCTATCGCCAAGGGTGCTGAAGCAGCCAAAAAGAATCTGATCAAAGTACCCGTACTGCACGGAACCATCCCCCACGAACAATGGGCCAAGTTCAGCGGTTCTGAAGTTTTCCTGAAACCTGCATCACATGGTACCGGGGTTAAAGCCGGGGGTGCCATGCGTGCTGTATTGGAAAGCGTTGGTATTACCGACGTGTTGGCAAAATCGAAAGGTTCTTCCAACCCGCACAACCTGGTTAAAGCCACAATGGCTGCATTAATGGAACTCCGTGATGCAGTGATGGTTGCTCAAAACCGTGGTATTTCCATCGAAAAAGTATTTAAAGGTTAAGGAGGATAGAATAAATGGCAACAATAAAGATCAAACAATTCAAGAGCCGCATCGGCTGCCCCGCAGTTCAGAAAAGAACGCTAGACGCTCTCGGTCTCAAGAAACTGAACAATGTGGTTGAACACGAGGCTAGCCCCTCCATTCTCGGAATGGTAGAGAAAGTAAAACACTTGGTAAAAATCGTAGAATAAAGTATATAACTATGAATTTAAGTAATTTAAAACCCGCTGCCGGCTCCACAAAAACGGCGAAGCGAATTGGACGTGGTCAAGGTTCAGGCATGGGCGGCACTGCCACCCGTGGTCACAAAGGGGCCAAGTCCAGATCTGGTTATTCCAGAAAGCGCGGCTTCGAAGGTGGTCAAATGCCTTTACAGCGTCGTGTTCCGAAATTTGGTTTCAAGAACATCAATCGGATCGAATACAAAGCAATCAATATTGATACTCTGCAAGCTCTTGCAACTGCAAAAGCATTGTCAGCCATCACCCTTGAAAATCTTGTCGAAGCCGGCTTTATTTCTTCCCATCAATTGGTGAAGATTTTGGGCAAAGGCGAATTGACGCTCAAGTTGGATGTCACTGCGAATGCTTTCTCCGCTTCCGCCATCAAGGCCATCGAAGCTGTCGGAGGCACCGCTACCGTTTGCTAATCTGTATTCTTAACGATTAATAATACGTTCTAATGAAACTGATTCAAACCTTAAAGAATATCTGGAAGATTGAGGAATTGCGCAATCGATTGCTCACTACTCTGGGATTTGTGGCCGTTTACCGGTTTTGTGCCTATGTGGTACTCCCGGGAATCGATACTTCAGCTTTGACGGCTTTGCACGGACAAACCAAAGAAGGTATCATGTCATTGCTTGACATGTTCTCCGGAGGTGCTTTCTCCCATGCATCCATCGTTGCACTCGGTATCATGCCATACATCTCCGCATCCATTGTGATGCAGTTATTGGGCATGGCTGTTCCATTTTTCCAAAAACTGCAACGTGAAGGCGAAAGCGGAAGACGCAAGATCAACCAGTATACCCGTTACATGACGCTGCTCGTCTTGGTTCTGCAGGCACCTGCCTACATTGCCAATCTGAATGCTCAAATGGGTTATTCTGGTGCTTCTCTACCTGCCGACTGGTGGTTTAAAATCTCGACAGTGCTGATCTTGACTGCTGGTAGCATGTTCACCCTTTGGATTGGTGAACGCATTACCGACAAGGGTATCGGAAATGGGATTTCATTCATCATTCTTATTGGTATCATGGCTCGATTCCCGCAAGCAATTGCACAAGAATTCGTTTCTCGGTATTCAATGAATTCAGGTGGTGGCTTGGTCATGCTTCTGGGTGAACTTCTTTTCCTGATGGTGGTGACTATATTTGCCATCATGTTGGTTCAGGGAACCCGCAAGGTGCCTGTTCAATATGCCAAACGTGTTGTCGGAAACAAACAATACGGTGGAGCCCGCCAGTACATTCCCCTTAAAGTGAATGCCGCCGGTGTGATGCCAATCATCTTTGCACAGGCCATCATGTTTATTCCATTGGCTTTCATCGGCTACTCGAGCGCTGCTCAGGCAAGTTCGTTTGCACATTCCTTTACGAATGTTCAGGGCTTCTGGTATAATTTCACATTCTCCATCCTGATTGTGGCATTCACGTATTTCTATACGGCGATTACCATTAATCCAGTTCAAATGGCAGATGAAATGAAGCGCAACAATGGCTTCATTCCCGGTGTGAAACCTGGTAAAAAAACGGCTGATTATCTGGATGCCATCATGTCCAGAATTACTCTGCCCGGCTCTATTTTCCTGGCAATCATTGCCATCATGCCTGCATTTGCCAAGATTATCGGCATCAATTCACAGTTTGCTGCCTTCTTTGGTGGTACTTCCCTTCTGATTTTGGTCGGTGTCGTTCTCGATACCCTTCAACAGATTGAAAGTCACCTATTGATGCGCCACTATGACGGGTTGCTGAAATCAGGACGAATCAAGGGAAGAACAGGTAGCATTGCTGCTTATTAATAACCAGTCGGAAGTTGATGATTTATCTGAAAACAGACGATGATTTAGTATATCTGCGGGAAAGCGGACAAATTGTGGCCAAAGCGTTGGGCACAGTGGCCGAATATATCAAGCCCGGGATTACAACCAAATACTTGGATCAAATAGCCGAGGAGTTTATCCGCTCCTGTGGTGCCGTTCCATCTTTTCTGAACTATAGCGGATTCCCTGCATCCCTTTGCATCTCCCTAAACGACGTGGTCGTACATGGGATACCAACCAAAGAACAGGTGTTGAAAGAAGGCGATATTGTTTCAGTTGATTGTGGTGCTTTAAAAAATGGTTTTCATGGTGACTCCGCCTATACTTTCAGGGTTGGGGATGTCAACAAGGAAACCGAAGCACTGTTGAGAACCACCAAGGAGTCCCTTTATCAGGGTATCGCGCAGTCTCTGGAAGGCAAGCGTGTCGGAGATATCGGTTATGCGGTGCAGGAATATTGCCAAAGACGCGGTTACACCGTCGTTCGCGAAATGGTGGGACACGGCGTCGGTCGCAACCTGCATGAAGATCCGGAAATTCCGAATGTCGGAAAACGCGGGAGCGGACCTCAGTTGAAAGCGGGAATGGTGATAGCTATCGAACCGATGATCAACATGGGTACTCGTAATATAGTCATGGAACGTGATGGTTGGACAGTGCGAACTGCAGACCACAAACCTTCCGCGCATTTTGAGCATACCATTGCCATTCGCAAGAATGGCGGCGCTGAGATTCTGACGTCGTTTGATTATATACAACAAGTTTTGGGAGATCGTTTTATTTAATTCGGATAAGAGAAAGAATTATGGCTAAACAAGCAGCAATTGAACAGGACGGAACCATTATTGAAGCATTGTCGAATGCGATGTTCCGCGTAGAGTTGGAAAACGGACATGAAATTACGGCTCACATTTCAGGCAAGATGCGGATGCATTACATCAAGATCCTGCCAGGAGATAAAGTCAGAGTGGAAATGTCACCGTATGATCTGTCCAAGGGCAGAATATCTTTCAGATACAAATAAACAATTACGAATATGAAAGTAAGAGCATCATTAAAGAAACGCACACCAGACTGCAAAATGGTTCGCAGAAAAGGCGTTTTGTACGTTATTAACAAAAAGAATCCCAAGTTCAAGCAACGCCAGGGTTAAGTCGAACTCAAGTAAAAAACAAAGTATAGTATGGCTATAAGAATTGTAGGTGTAGATTTACCTCAGAACAAAAGAGGCGAGATTGCCCTGACCTATATTTACGGTATCGGTCGCAGTCGCTCACAGATGGTATTGGAAAAAGCCGGTGTCGACAAGGACATCAAAGTTAAAGACTGGACGGACGAACAAGCCGGTAAAATTCGCGAAATCATTGGCGAATCCTTCAAAGTGGAAGGTGACCTGCGCTCCGAAGTACAGTTGAACATCAAACGTCTGATGGACATTGGTTGCTACCGTGGAATCCGTCACCGTCTTGGTTTGCCCCTTCGCGGACAGAGCACAAAAAACAACGCTCGCACCCGTAAAGGCAAGAAAAAGACCGTGGCTAACAAGAAGAAGGCTACTAAGTAAGCCTTCAGCAAACACACAAGCTTAAAATTAAGAACTGATATGGCAAAAAAGACAGTCGCAGCTAAAAAAAGAAACGTAAAAGTTGAAGCAATCGGACAAGCGCACATCCATTC
>Ga0302293_10001352_pt1 | contig 12146 bp, 10 predicted proteins | sample III_Fen_N2_2_FD_198758 | JGI IMG/M metagenome (GOLD analysis project Ga0302293, IMG submission 198758) | Peat permafrost microbial communities from Stordalen Mire near Abisko, Sweden - III_Fen_N2_2 | ecosystem: Environmental > Terrestrial > Soil > Wetlands > Permafrost | place: Sweden: Abisko... | reverse complement strand
AATAAAAGGTGATGGCGACCCCATCGATATTTGCGTATTAACTGAAAAAGTTATCTCACATGGAGATATTTTGGTTGATGCCCGGCCAATTGGCGGATTCCGGATGATTGATGGAAATGAAGCGGATGATAAAATTATTGCAGTATTATCAAACGATGTAGTTTACAGTTCATACAAGGATTTATCTGATCTTCCTGATATTGTGGTAGAGCGATTAAAACATTATTTTTTGACCTATAAAGATATGCCCGGAAAAACAAGTCATACGGAAATTACACATACTTATAGTGTTGAAGAAGCATTAGAGATTATCAAATGTTCAATGGAAGATTACCATCAACGTTTTGATAATATTGGTAAATTGTTGTAACCCAACCATTCAAAAAATAAGAAAGGCAATACTTATTTCCGCTTTAAATCCAAATAGGAATACTCAAATCCATTCTTTTCATCCGAATGATCTTCCCTGAAAAGTTCTTCCCATTCCGAATAATCAATTTCAGGAAAATACACATCGGCCTCAAAGTCACGGTGAACCAATGTAAGGTATAATTTCCCAGCCAGTGGGAAAAACTGACGGTAAATCATACCTCCTCCAATAATAAAGGACTCCTGCTCATCTTTAACCGCAACAGCAGCCGCTTCAATCGAAGACACCATTTCGCAACGCTCAAATTTTTCGCCCGGAATGTCAGATATAACAATGTTCCGGCGATTTGGAAGTGCGCCTTTGGGTAATGATAGCAAGGTTTTGCGACCCATAATAACCGGGTGCCCGGTTGTAATTTGCTTGAACCGTTTTAGGTCGTTTGGAAGGTGAAACAGCAAATCGTTGTTTTTGCCGATAGCGAAGTTCTGAGCTATTGCGACTATAATTGAGATGTTTTCGTGTATCATATTACTTTAATTTACCCGTTCGCTGAAGCAAACGGCAAAGGATATCACTTTTACAAAGGATTTTTCCTAATTTCTTATTCAATGCTTTATTCTTTGCCGTTGCCTTTAGGCAACGGACTTGGTTTATCTATACTGCAACGGCTCCTGGAATGTGCGGATGAGCCTGATATCCGGTTAGTTCAAAATCTCCAAACTTGAAATCGAAAATGCTTTTAACATCCGGATTAATTTTCATCTGAGGAAGTGGATAGGGTTCGCGACTCAGTTGCAGTTTTACCTGTTCCATATGATTCAGGTAAATATGTGCATCGCCAAGGGTGTGGACAAATTCGCCGGGTTGCAATCCACAAACCTGGGCCATCATTAGTGTTAACAGTGCATAAGAAGCAATATTGAAAGGCACTCCAAGAAAAATATCAGCGCTTCGCTGGAAAAGCTGACACGACAGTTTACCGTCGGCCACATAAAACTGCACCAAAAGGTGACAAGGCGGAAGTTTCATTTGGTCGATTTGACCTACATTCCATGCACTAATTATATGGCGACGAGAATCAGGATTATTCTTTATACTATTAACAACCTGGGTAATCTGATCGATGTGCCGACCATCAGGAGTTGGCCATGAGCGCCATTGATAACCGTAAACGGGTCCCAATTCGCCGTTTTCGTCAGCCCAATCGTTCCATATACGAACGCCATTTTCCTGAAGGTATTTCACATTGGTATCGCCTGTCAAAAACCAAAGCAATTCGTGAATAATCGACTTCAGATGTAATTTCTTAGTAGTCAGTACCGGAAATCCTTCGGCAATGTTGAACCGTGACTGGTAGCCAAAAACGCTGATGGTTCCTGTACCTGTTCGGTCGCTTTTGTTGACTCCATTAGTTATTACATGATTAAGTAAATCAATATATTGCTTCATCTTTGTAATCTTTTTGTATATTAATTTTATCCGTTGGCAAGGTAAAAAGTTTTCTCGTGAAATGCCAAATGGATTAAAAAAAGATCACGGATAGTTTTGCAAATAAGCAGAAACTATCCGTGAGTTTATGTGTTCCGGAAACTGTTAAATCGTAGTATTATTAAGATATTGAAGGCGCAATTTCTGGTTTGTGTTTGTATTTGAAAACGATTGGAAAAATGATGGCCAGAGCTAAGGCATAACCGGCAAATACATACCAGATTGTTGGCCATGAGCGACTGATGAGTTTACCTCCATCACCATAAACAGAATAGAAATCGACTACAGCACCACTTGCATATCCACCGAACATGGCTCCCACTCCATTGGTAAGCATCATAAATAATCCTTGTGCACTGGCACGTATTTCGGGTTTGGCTTCAGTTTCAACGAACAAAGAACCGGAAATGTTGAAAAAATCGAATGCCATTCCATAAACTATCATCGACATAACCAGTAAGGATAATCCACTTCCTGGATTACCTATCCCGAATAACCCGAAACGTAGTACCCAAGCCAGCATACTCATTAACATAACTTGTTTGATGCCGAATCTGCGCAGAAAAAAAGGAATGGTCAGGATAAACAATGTTTCAGACATTTGCGATATCGATAGCAGAATTACAGAATGCCTCACCCCAAAGGAGTCTGCAAATTCCGGAATATCTTTAAAGCTACCAATAAACAGATCGCCATATGAATTTGTAATTTGTAATGCTGCCCCTAAAAGCATCGAAAATAGGAAAAAGATGACCATCTTCCTTGATTTGAACAGCACAAGCGCATCAAGACCAAATGCAGAGAGCCATGATTTGCGCTCACTTTTTGCTGGAGGACATTGAGGTAAAGTAAATGAGTATAATGCCATAAACAAAGAGGCGATAGAACCCACATAAAGTTGAGCATTGGAGTTTTTAAAACCTGACAGGTCGACTACCCACATCGCTACAATAAATCCAATGGTTCCAAAGGTTCGGATTGGTGGAAATACTTTAACAATGTCGTAATTGTGTTTCTCCAATGCATTGTATGCAACTGTATAGTTTAGTGAGATGGTGGGCATATAAAAGAATAAGTTTATCAGCATTGCCCAATACATGTGGTCATAATCGATTACGGTTGAGGCATAAAAAAGTGCCACAGAACCCAACAGATGACAAATACCTAACAACCGTTCGGCATTGATCCACTTGTCAGCAATAATACCAATGATTCCAGGCATGATGAGAGACGCTATACCCAGTGTAGCGAAGATTGAGCCAATTTGCCCACCTTCGAAATTTAGACCTCGGCCCAAATATCCGCCAAGTGAAATCAACCATGATCCCCAGATGAAAAATTGGAGAAAACTCATGATGATCAGTCGATTCTTAATTCCCATAAATAGTTCTTTGAGTTGAATAGTTTTTAGCGGGTTTAAAACTACTAAAATCTACGTATTCAAAAAGAGGACAAACAATTTAAAACTAGTTAATTTGAAAAAATCGAGGTGTGGCAAGAGTGAAGGAAAGAAGGAAACGTTTATTCTTTTATCCGCCGGTTTATTTCATCGCGAATGGCCGATGCTTTTTCGTAGTCCTCGTTCTGTATTGCGTTGTCGAGCATCTGATTAAGCTCGGTTGAAGTGTATTTTTCGAATTCGTGTTTTCCTCTGATCGGTTCGTCAATTAATGGTTGACCCCATTCTTCCTGACCATGTTCATTTTCAAATTCAATGACTATACCTGCCTTTTCAAGAATATCTTCAGTAGTATAAATCGGGCAATCAAACCGAAGCGCCAATGCAACAGCATCGGAAGTGCGCGAATCAATTGTAATTTGCTTATCTTCTCTCATACAGACTAGTTCCGAATAGAAAATCCCTTCTTCAAGCTTGTAAATGATAACTTCCAGAATGAGAATGTCGAATGACGAAGCCATGTATTTAAAAAGATCATGAGTCAGCGGACGCGGCGGTTTTAGTCCTTCGAGCTGGATGGCAATTGATTGCGCTTCGATTGGACCTATAATAATAGGTATCCTTCGTTCACCACTTTCCTCAGCCAAAACCAAAGCGTACGCTCCAGATTGAGATTGACTCACTGAAAGTCCTAAAATATTAAGTTTAATTTTATCCATCTACATCAAAATAGCGCATCAAAGGTTAACAAATATAGCAATTGTTTGCATTCTGCTGAAATATACGTGGATTTAGATTTAGCTTTTATTTAACTTTTTTCGTATCCAAAAAATCTCAATTTCGAATACATAATGCTCAATATAGATTTCTTGTTTCTAAATTTGTAAATGCACAGAAACGAAGTGATCCAGAACTGGTTCTTAAATTTTTCGGGCAACGATAATTAAAAGCAACTATTCATCTCTGGAAAATAATTCAGAAAAAATAATGTAAACCTTTGGTGGTCACTGAAAATTATCTACTTTTGCAATCCGAAAGTTTTCGTTCAGGCCTTATAAGTGTGGTCTTATTGATCCCCGCCTGCCGGAAGATATATTAAAACATATTGAAATGTACGCAATTGTAGAGATTGCCGGTCAGCAAATGAAAGCTGAAAAAGGCCGTAAAATTTATGTTCACCGCTTGGAAAATGCCGAAGGCGAAACTGTTGTTTTCAACAAAGTTCTATTGGTAGATGACGAAGGTGCTGTGAAAGTTGGAACTCCTGTTGTAGATGGTGCCAGTGTAACTGTAACTGTTCTGGAACACGTTAAAGGAGACAAGGTATTGGTATTCAAGAAAAAAAGAAGAAAAAGCTACCAAAAAATGAATGGTCACCGTCAATACCTGACCAAAGTTCAAATTGAAGAAGTAATCGGATAACATTAAAAAAATTTACCATGGCTCATAAAAAAGGTGCGGGTAGTTCAAGAAACGGACGCGAATCAGAAAGTAAACGACTTGGTGTAAAAATTTATGGTGGTCAGGCTGCTACAGCTGGAAACATCATTATTCGCCAGAGAGGAACTGTACACCACCCAGGATTAAACGTTGGTATGGGAAGAGATCATACCTTGTTTGCTTTGGTGGACGGAACTGTTGTTTTCAAAAAAAGAAGAGACAGCAAATCGTTTGTTTCGGTTGAACCGATAGTTGCAGTAGACGCAAACTAGAACCCTAAAGATATTTTGTTTGATAATCTCCTGCTTTTCCGAAGGCAGGAGATTTTTTTGTTTTAAATTTGCAGTCTATATTTTAACATTTATCGTAAATGCTCAATTTAAAATTCATACAGGAAAATCAGGAATTGGTAATTACCAAACTGAAAAAGAAAAATTTTGACGCTTCAACTATCGTTCAGCAAATAGCTGTATTATCGGCCAAGAAAAACGAAATTCAGGCCAGCGCCGATCAGTGCAAAGCTGAAATGAATAAACTTTCAAAAGAAGTCGGACTATTGATGCGTGAAGGTAAAACGGATGAGGCCAATGCTGCCAAAAACCGCACTGCTGAACTTAAAGATTCCATCAAACAACTTGACGAAGATTTTGCACAAAAAGATAAGGAAGTTTTCAATCTTCAGGTTTTATTGCCTAATCTTCCGTCCGATCTGGTTCCTGAAGGCAAAACACCGGAAGAGAATCTGGTGGTGAAAAGACAGGGAGAAATCCCGGTTTTACCTGAAAATAGTGTTCCTCACTGGGAATTAGCAAAAAAATACGACATCATTGATTTCGAACTTGGCGTAAAAATTACTGGCGCCGGATTTCCTGTTTATAAAGGGAAAGGAGCCCGCATTCAACGTGCCTTGATTAATTTCTTTCTAGATGAAGCGCGTAACTCTGGGTATCTTGAAATACAGCCACCGTATATGGTGAATGAAGATTCAGGTTTTGGAACCGGACAGTTGCCCGACAAAGAAGGCCAAATGTATCATGCTACTACTGACAATTTGTATCTGATTCCAACTGCTGAAGTTCCGGTGACGAATATTTACCGTGACGTGATTTTGGAAGCGAAAGATTTACCTATTAAAAATACGGCCTATAGCGCTTGTTTCCGCCGGGAAGCCGGTTCGTACGGGAAAGATGTTCGCGGATTGAACCGTCTGCACCAGTTCGATAAAGTAGAAATTGTTCAGATCGCACATCCGGATAATTCGTATGAATTGCTTGATCAGATGGTTGCTCACGTTGAAGGCTTGGTTAATAAACTGGAATTGCCATATCGTATTTTGCGATTATGTGGCGGCGACATGAGTTTTACTTCGGCTCTGACTTACGATTTTGAAGTGTTCTCAGCAGCACAGGAAAAATGGCTCGAAGTAAGTTCGGTTTCCAATTTCGAAAATTTTCAGGCCAACCGCCTGAAATTACGTTACCGCGACGAAGCAACCAAAAAACCGGTGATTGCACATACATTAAACGGAAGTGCTTTGGCTTTGCCACGTATTCTGGCTGCTTTGCTCGAAAACAACCAAACCCCTGAAGGCATCCGGGTTCCAAAGGTTTTGATACCGTATTGTGGATTTGAAATGATTGATTAATTCTAATTTAATGATATCTAAAAGACTGTTTCGAAAAATATCGAGACAGTCTTTTTTATTTGCCGGATTTTAACATTTTCTTCATGTCTGTACCTTTATGTTTTTCTTATCTTTAAGCAAACTGAAAATACGATGAAATTACCAAATATTGTCAAAAACGATAGCTACCTCGAGCCATTTGCCTCCATCATTATTGACCGTTTACAGGCGGCAAAAGATAAAGAACAAGAAATTTTGCAGGGACAAAGTTTGATTGATTTTGCACAGGGGCATAAATGGTATGGATTACATCTCGACAACAACCAGTGGATTTTACGCGACTGGGCGCCCAATGCCACCGCAATTTACCTGATCGGTCAATTTAATAACTGGCAGGAATTACCCGAATATGCATTTCATCCCACCGGATTGGGCAACTGGGAGCTTCAACTTTCTCAGGAGAAAATGAGCCATGGCGATTTGTTTGCGTTTTCGGTTTTCTGGAATGGAGGACAAGGGAAACGTATTCCAGCTTGGATAAACCGTGTGGTTCAGGATGATTATACCAAAATATTCAATGCACAAGTTTGGGCTCCCGAAATGGAATTTAAGTGGAAGCACTCCAAATTTAAACGATCGACTGAAGCTCCCTTGATTTATGAGGCACATATTGGCATGGCCGGCGAAGATCCGCGGGTTCACACGTACAACGAATTTCGGACGAATATTTTACCACGCATTCAGCAGGCTGGGTATAATACCATTCAGCTTATGGCAATTCCTGAACATCCGTATTATGGGAGTTTCGGTTATCATGTGTCGAGCTTTTTTGCCCCCTCTTCGCGGTTTGGCACTCCGGAAGAATTAAAACAACTGGTCGACGAAGCCCACGGAATGGGCATTTCAGTCATCATCGATTTGGTGCACTCTCACGCTGTGAAAAACGAGATTGAAGGATTGGGGAAATACGATGGAACACGCTGGCAGTTTTTTCACAACGGACCAAAAGGCGAGCATCCGGCTTGGGATTCGTATTGTTTTAATTACGGAAAAACGGAAGTAATTCATTTTCTTCTTTCAAATATCCGATACTGGCTCGAAGACTTCAAGTTCGATGGATTTCGCTTCGATGGTGTTACCAGTATGCTTTATTTTGATCATGGTTTAGGCAAGGCATTCACCTGTTACGACGATTATTTTAACTCAGGATTAGATCAGGAAGCTTTCAGCTATTTCATAATGGCAAACCGGTTAATTCATGAGATCAATCCAAATGCTCTTTCAATTGCTGAAGAAATGAGCGGATTGCCAGGTTTGGCAACGTCGCATCAGGATGGCGGACTGGGTTTCGACTATCGCATGGCAATGGGTGTGCCAGATTTCTGGATCAAGTTGATAAAGGAAGTTTCGGATGAAAAATGGGATGTTGGGAAAATCTTCTATGAACTGACATCGAAACGCATGGACGAAAAAGTGGTCAGTTATGCCGAATCTCACGATCAGGCGTTGGTGGGCGACAAAACCATCATCTTTCGTTTGATCGATAAGGAAATGTATTTCAGCATGCGTAAGGATCAGCCCAACTTGGCAGTTGAGCGCGGTATTGCCCTGCATAAAATGATCCGTTTAGCAACCTTGTCTTGTGCAGGTGGAGCATACCTTAATTTTATGGGAAACGAATTTGGACATCCGGAGTGGATCGATTTTCCAAGGGAAGGAAATCACTGGTCGTATGCACATGCCAATAGACTGTGGAGTTTGGAAGACAATAAAGATTTGAAATACTGTTGGTTGTCTGAATTCGATCGAGAAATGATTTCCCTGGCTAAAAAGAACAAACTCATCGAAACGCCTGAAGTGAACTGGGTGCACGATCACAAAGAAAATGAGGTGCTAGCTTATCGCCGGGGAGAATTCCTGTTCGTATATAACTTTCATCCAACACAATCGCTGGTTAATTATGGAATTCCGTTGGATGCGTCGAACTATAAAATTGTACTAAATACTGACGAAGACCGATTTGGAGGTCAAAACCGAATTGACAATCAGTTGATTTATGCCACTCATCCTTCAGGTGATGCAAACAGCCAGCACTATTTATTACTTTATTTACCAGCACGAACGGCAATTGTACTTCAAAAACAGAAAACAAGAGAACTAAAATAGTTGTTATATAAAGTATGGTTGATCTTTCGTTTTAAAAATATTTAAACTATTATTTATGGCGTTTACAACTGAAATTCATATTCCTGAATTCCAATTCAAGTTGGATTATTCAAAAGGAACCATGTTTATGGGTTCTTGCTTTTCAGAGAATATTGGCCAGAAATTGGTTGAACTGAAATACCCCGTAGATCTGAATCCTTTTGGAGTTTTATACAATCCGGAATCGATTGCAAACAGTCTGAAGTTTCTGATTGACAAGCAAAATTTCCAGGAATATGATCTGTTTCAGGATCAGGGACTCTGGAGTAGTTTTTACCACCACAGCAGTTTTTCGGATGTTGATTTCGAATCTGTTTTGCAAAAAATTAACAGTCGAATTGAAGTTTCACATCAATTTCTGAAAGATGCCGACTTTCTGATCCTCACGTTTGGAACAGCCTGGGTCTATCAGTTAGAAAATAGCAACCAAGTTGTTTCAAACTGCCATAAGGTTCCTGCCGAACACTTTAATCGGATTCGGCTTGGGGTACATGAAATTGTAGTGGCCTATATAAGTTTACTGGAAGAGCTTTGGGCGTTTAATCCAAAATTAAAAGTAATTTTTACGGTTAGCCCTATTCGTCATTGGAAAGACGGAGCTGTTGAAAATCAAGTAAGTAAAGCGACTCTTATATTAGCAATTGATAAGTTGAGAAAAGAATTTGATGAAAAGGTTTGCTCCTATTTCCCTGCCTATGAATTGATGATGGACGAATTACGTGATTACAGATATTATGCAACTGATATGCTTCACTTGAGTGAGGCCGCCATTAATTATATTTTCGAACGTTTTCAAACGGCTCTGTTTTCACCCGAAAGTATTCTCTTTTCAAAGAGTATTGCAAAAATTAAAAAATCGATTCAGCACAGGCCATTCAATTCAAATTCTGCCGAATACAAGAAGTTCTTGGAGGCAAATATTCTGGAAATCAGAAAGCTAACTTCAAACTATCCCAATATTAGTTTTAGGGAAGAAATAACCTACTTTGAAAACGAACTGGCTAAATTTTAAAATAGAGCCATAATTTCACTTTTGAACTTTTACTTTTCGAATTGATTTATGAAGGTATTAATGTTTGGGTGGGAGTTTCCGCCTCACATATCGGGAGGATTAGGTACGGCTTGCTTTGGATTAACCAAAGGGTTAGCCCAACTCGAAGGTATTGAGGTTACTTTTGTGGTTCCAAAAGTCTGGGGCGACGAAGATCAATCCAGCATTACGCTCCTTGGTGCCAACCACATTCCTGTTGTTCACGAGCAAATTCAGTTCGTCGATTCAAAGTCTAAAGTAGAGTATTATGAGCTTCAATCTGCTTTAATTCCATATTTAGGAACTTCCGAATTTGATGAACTGAAAAAAGAGAGTTCCTCAGGAGAAAAACGGTTGGTCGAATTAACTCCAGAAGGAAAAATCATTTTTGCGGGCGATTATGGCCCAAACCTTTTTCAGGAAATATACAATTACGCCGTTGTTGCCGAAAAACTTGCCCGGGAAATTGATTTTGATGTGATTCATGTTCACGACTGGATGTGTTTCCCTGCTGGAATAGCAGCCAAAAGATTTTCGGGCAAACCTTTGGTAGTTCATATTCATTCAACTGAATTTGACCGATCCGGTAAATCAGTAAATCCAGCAATTTGTGCAATTGAAAAAGAAGGACTGGAAGCCGCGGATAAGATAATAGTTGTCAGCAATTTGACCCGATCAATCGTGGCTGGAAAATACAACATCGATCCAAAAAAAATCATTACAGTCTATAATGCTGTGGAACCTGTTTGTGCTGAATGTTCAAAAAACCCCAGAGAATTTTCTTCAAATAAAGTAGTGAGTTTTATGGGTCGTATAACTGCACAAAAAGGACCAGAATATTTTGTTGAAGCCGCTAGTCTGGTAATCCAGAAAATGAAAAACGTGCGTTTTGTGATAGCTGGAAATGGAGATTTACTGAATGATATTAGACAAAAGGTATTAAACCTGAATATTTCAGATCATTTTTATTTCCCTGGTTTTCTGGTTAATAGCGAAATTGCTGAACTATTTCAATCAAGCGATGTTTTTGTAATGCCTTCTGTGTCGGAACCGTTCGGAATTGTTACCCTAGAAGCGATGCAGTGTGGTGTTCCGGTTGTAATTTCTAAACAATCGGGTGTGTCTGAGGTAGTGAAAAATGCAATTAAAGTTGATTTTTGGGATTCCCAATCCATGGCCGATGCTATTTATGCAATCTTGATTAACTGGGAATATGGTTTGAAGCTTGGAGAAAAAGGTAAACGGGAAGTAGAAAAATTAACATGGCAAAAAGCTGCATCAAAAGTATTAACAATATACCTAAAACTCCTTAAGAACTTCGATTTTGATCAACACAATTAACATTTAACACATTTATTAGTTATCAAATATTTAACGTCCATTTTACATTAAGGACATTCAGCCAAGTGTTTTTTTAACTTCTTTTGTTATATCAATATTGCAAGACTTGATTGTTAAATGGATAAATGATAGTTCTGGCATTATTAATTAAAAAAATAACCATGGAACAACCAATTTGGAAAAAACTGTTTGTAGAGTCAAACATACCTGAAACGCTGACTCCACTAAAAGAAATAAGCCGCAACCTATGGTGGGTATGGAATACAGAAGCCCGTGAATTATTTCAATATATTGATGCAGAAATATGGGAAGAGTGCGAGCACAATCCGATTGTATTGCTCGATGAAGTGAATTATCAACGTTTTCTGGAGCTTGAAAAAGATGAAGATTTTTTGTTTAAAATGAATCACGTTTCGGCTCAGTTACACAAATATCTTGATGATCGCAAAGTTCTGAAAGGACCTTCAGTGGCCTATTTTAGTATGGAATATGGTTTGCACGATAGCCTGAAAATCTTTTCGGGTGGGCTTGGAATACTTGCAGGCGACTACCTGAAAGAAGCAAGCGATTCGAAAGTTGATTTGGTAGGTGTAGGCTTGTTATATCGTTTCGGCTATTTTCGCCAGACCATTTCAATTACAGGTGAACAGCTTTCAAATTACGATGCTCAGCAGTTTTCTAAAATCCCTGTGCAGCCTGCTTATGATGCAAATGGAAACTGGGTTCATGTTCAGGTAACCTATCCTGATCGTGAAATTTCGGCTCGGGTGTGGCAGGTATTTGTAGGTTCAATTAAACTGTTTTTGTTGGATGCCGATTTTGAGGCGAATTCGGACGAAGACCGTTTTGTAACCCACCATCTATACGGGGGTGACAATGAAAATCGGCTAAAACAAGAAATGCTTCTTGGACTTGGGGGTATGCGCGCCCTGAAAAGTTTGGGCTATGAAATGGATATTTACCATTGTAATGAAGGTCATGCTGCAATGATTGGTCTGGAACGTATGGCTGATTTTATTTCTGAAAAAAAACTTACCTATACCGAAGCCAAAGAAGTCGTAAGAGTCTCAACTTTATTTACAACCCATACTCCGGTACCTGCCGGACACGATTCCTTTCATCAGGACATGTTTAAGCACTATATGTTTAAATATCCTGAAAAGATTGGAATTAGCTGGGACGAATTCTGTAATTTGGGGAAGGCCAATCCTTACGAGGATCATTTTAATATGAGTTATTTAGCCTGCAA
>Ga0302293_10001343_pt1 | contig 12207 bp, 9 predicted proteins | sample III_Fen_N2_2_FD_198758 | JGI IMG/M metagenome (GOLD analysis project Ga0302293, IMG submission 198758) | Peat permafrost microbial communities from Stordalen Mire near Abisko, Sweden - III_Fen_N2_2 | ecosystem: Environmental > Terrestrial > Soil > Wetlands > Permafrost | place: Sweden: Abisko... | reverse complement strand
CGTTCAGGAAGAATCCTTCATTGGCATCAAATCGAATAGTGCGGATTCCAAATGTTGTTTCGTATGAATCTATTGTCGATCCACCTGATCTGACCAGCGTGATTAGTTTATGCAGGGTTGGGGTTTCGATTGACCAGAGTTTTGGATTCTGAACTTCAATCAGGCAAGTGAATTCATTCTCTGCACCTGCTTTCAGGGAGAGATTCTTTATTCCTGAGGTTCCTACCGGTTTTCCATTAGCATCCAGAATCGTTTGTTCGAGTTCAAAGGTTGCATCAATAGTCCCATTATTGATTAAAGTCGTTTTGGCTGTAATCGTTGCTGAATTATCTTTCACTTCGGAAGACACAAAGGTGCCGTATTGTGCAATATGAAGGGGTGCTGTCTTTGTGAGCCAGGTGTGACGGTATATTCCGGCACCTTCGTAAAACCAACCTTCTTCCATCATATTGTCCACTCTGACTGCAATCACATTGGTCCCTCCATAATTGATGTAATCGGTAATGTCGTAACTAAAGCCGGCATAACCACTTGGTTCATTACCAAGGTAAAAACCGTTAATCCAAACAATGGAATTACGGAAGACTCCGTCAAATTCAATGGAGATACGTTTGCCCAGATCAGATTCAGGGATAACTAATGTTTTACGGTACCATCCAATACTGTTTTCGGGGAAATTACGGCCTATAGCTTTGTACCCATGGCTATGGGTGCCCTTGTTGTCAAAAGGTAATTCTACAGCCCAATCATGCGGAAGATCGAGGGTTCGCCATGCACGATCATCGAAGTTCTTGGAAGCTGCTCCGTCTCCATAGCCGGCTTTGGCAAAATAAGAGAAATAGCTTGTGCCATTGGTGAAGTCCTTGTCAGTGTCCAATGGATGTCCAAATGCAAAGCGCCAGTTTGAATCCATCGATAAGCGCTCCCTTGAAGAAACTTCTTTATTTACGACTACCTGAGCATAGGATTGAACTGAATAAGTAACTGCAATAAGCAGGATAATACTTAAAGATTGGATAGACCTTAGGAGGGCGGTTTTCATGAGTCAGTTTGATAAATATTTGGTTAGTCCCGAATAATCACTAAAGCGTTCAATATACGCTTATTCGACATTAAATAAATAGAATGGTTTAATCTATTAAATAAAAGCCCGATACATTGTGTATCGGGCTTTAGTATCTTTTATGAATGATGAATTAAATCGTAGGCAAAACCCATGGCGCACGGTATTGCGGTACCAGGAATTTATTGGCATCCTCATCGTTGATGAACTTGCTGGTTTCAGCGTCCCAATATAAACGACGGCCTGTTCGCATGGCAATGTTTCCCAAATGTGCCACGCGGGCTGTATTGGCTGCAATTTCGATGCTTGCATTCAGATTACGGTTGCGGTTTTTTACACCGTCAATGAAATTCGCCATGTGAAGTTCAAGTCCTTTACCATTTCCCTTCTGCAAGGTGACAGGTTCCATCAGATCTTTATTCTTTTTCTTTTCAGGAATGACTTCCCATCCGTTGCGATCAACAACTAACGTTCCGTTGTTACCCACATATCCTACGCCATGATCACGTCCGTAATATCCTCCATTAATGCCGGTCCCGTGATCCCAAAGAAGCGTATGACCGTCGAATTCGTACAAAGCCTGCAAGGTATCGGGTGTTTCAGCTGCATCGTCAGGGTAGGCAAATTTTCCACCCATAGCCATCACTGACTTGGGTGCTTTATCTCCCATTCCGAATAAACCGTAGTCGATTATATGAACGCCCCAGTCGGTCATGAGACCACCGGCATAATCATAGTACCATCGGAAATTAAAATGGAAACGGTTGGGATTAAACGGACGTTTCTTAGCTGGTCCAAGCCAGAAGTCGTAATCTACTCCTGCCGGTGCTTCTCCATCTGGTTTTACAGGAACAGGCTCCATCCATCCCTGGTAGGCCCAGGTACGCACAGTACGGATTTTACCCAGTTTACCTGACTGAACGAAATCGACAGCAGCTCTCCAATGCGGATCGCTGCGTTGCCACATGCCCACCTGAACGACGGTCTTGTATTTATTGGCCGCACGCTCCATAATGTTGATTTCCTCAATGGAATTACCCAGAGGTTTTTCGCAATAGACATCTTTCCCGGCCTGGCAGGCTTCAACCATCGGCAGACAATGCCAGTGATCGGGAGTTCCAATGAGAACTACATCCACATTTTTGTCTTCGAGCAGTTTGCGGTAATCGCTATATAACTTGGGTTTAAACCCCTGCATTTTTTCGGTATCAGCTGCACGGCGAGCCAGTACATTACTGTCAACATCACATAAGGCAACACATTCAGTATTTTTCTGATGAAGAAAAGCCGTAAGATCGGCAAAACCCATTCCGTTTGTGCCAATTAACCCACAACGAAGCTTTTCGTTGGCGCCCTTACAGGCACTCATTGGTATTGGCATAGCGGCAGCCATGGTTAATCCCACTGCTGCTGTAGTCGTACTTTTTAGAAATTGTCTTCTATTTGAATTCATGGACTATTTTAATACAAGATTATAGATTAAAGATATTAGATATTTGATATCTGAGTCAGCTCTGGCAAAAAGCTCCAACTTTAAGCTTTGAACCTGGAACTTGTAACTCTACTTTTGCATGGCATCATCAAAGGCCACATCCGAAGGATCGAAATCGCTGTAACGAACAAAATCACAGGCCTCGACGGCTCCTGCTTCACGGTTCATGCCGCTGTCTTCCCATTCTACTGATAATGGTCCCTGATATTTAATGTCGTTCAATGCGCGTATGATGTTTTCGAAGTCAATCTTTCCGCGACCCAGACTACGGAAGTTCCAATAGCGGCGGTTATCGCCAAAATCGGTATGTCCGCCGAAAACGCCAATATCCATTGGATGTTCGCTCCAATAGGCATCTTTCATATGTACATGGAATATACGATCTGAGAACTCATAAATGAATTTCACGTAATCAACACCCTGATAACCTAAGTGACTTGGATCATAGTTAAATCCGAATGCAGGATGGTTGTTCACAGCTTTTAGCGCACGACGAGCAGTAGCAATATCGAATGCTATTTCGGTTGGATGTACTTCAAGCGCAAATTTGACACCCATTTTCTGGTATTCGTCCAGAATAGGAATCCATCGTTTGGCAAAATCAGCATAGCCTTTGTCAATCATTTCCTGACTTACTGCCGGGAATGAATACAACATATGCCATATTGAACTTCCGGTGAACCCAATGACGGTATCCAATCCAAGCATCTTGGCGACTTTACCGGTTTTGATGATTTCAGCTGCTGCGCGTTGGCGTACTCCTTCAGGATCGCCGTCACCCCAGATATATGCTGGTAAGATTCCCTGATGACGTTCGTCAATACGATCGCATACACATTGTCCTACAAGGTGAGTTGAAATAGCGAACAACTGTAGATCATATTTATCCAACGTTTCTTTGCGGGCGTCGCAATAGGCCTGATCGGCCTTATCAATTTCCATATGATCGCCCCAGGTACAGAGTTCAAGACCATCATAGCCAAACTCTAATGCTTTTTCGCAAATGGTTTCAAAGGGAAGGTCGGCCCATTGTCCCGTAAATAGTGTTACTGGTCTGCTCATGTTGTTTATGTTTTAGGATTATAAGTTTAACGTTTCAAGTTCAAAGTTTCAAGTTTCAATTTTCAGGTTCCAGATCGCACAAGCAACTTGGAACTTTGAACCTGAAACTTGTAACTTAGAGCTATCCGAAAGGAATCCATTTCACATCATCATTGTAGCCTGATTCGACTACTGCATCGATGAATTGCATTCCCCTGATACCATCTTTGACTCCCGGATAATCGAGCCATTCAGGTTTTGCCTGTTCGCCATTCAATTTAGCACGAAGAGTTAACGAGAAATTGCGGTAAATATTGGCAAAGGCTTCTAAATATCCTTCCGGATGACCTCCCGGAGTTCGGGTATTTGCTGCCGAAGCTGATCCCATAAAACCAGTTCCTACGCGGTATAATTCTGTCGGTTTTGAAGCCCATTTGGCAATCAGGGTATTGGGTTCATGTTGTGCCCATTCCAGTCCGCCCTTGTCTCCATACACACGAATCTTCAATGCATTTTCTTCTCCAGCGGCAATCTGGCTGGCCATTAGGACACCTTTGGCTCCATTATCGAAACGAAGCAAAACGGCACCGTCGTCATCCAACAAGCGTCCGGGAACAAAGACATTCAGTTCAGCACACAGGGAAGTCGTTTTTAAACCGGTAATGTATTCGGCCAGATGGTGTGCATGCGTACCAATATCACCCATGGCACCGGCTTTCCCTGATCGTTTAGGGTCAGTACGCCAGGAAGCCTGAGGGTTACCGGAGTCTTCCAGTTTTTCGGAGAGCCATCCCTGCGGATATTCCACATATATTTTACGGATCTTGCCCAACTGACCTTCAGCCACCATTTGTCTGGCCTGTTTAACTGCTGGGTAGCCAGAATAGGTATGGGTAAGGGCAAGCAATAAGCCGGTTTCCTGCAATTTATACTGAAGTTGTAATGCCTCATCCAATGTAAAAGTGATAGGTTTGTCAATGACAACATTAAATCCATTCTCGAGAGCCATCATGGCAGGACCAAAATGTGCGAAGTTTGGCGTAACGATCGTCACAAAGTCCATTCGGTCGCCTTCGGGCAACTTAATTTCATTTTCAAACATTTCCTGGTAGGTTTTGTAAACCCGGTTGTCGGGAAGGTAGTATGATTTCCCGGAGGAAAGTGAAATCTCAGGATTGATACTGAAGCAGCCACAGACAAGTTCGATTTGTCCGTCCATAAAAGCTGCCAAACGGTGTATGGCTCCGATGAAGGCATCACTGCCGCCTCCGACCATTCCCATGCGTAATTTACGATTCATCATATTGAAATTATTTAGTTGGTTTATGATTTGAACACCCTTTTAAGGCCCGATAAAATTAGAAAACTTTTTTGGATGAAGTTGTGAATATTGCTTAAAAACCAACAAGAACATAATGGTTTATTTAATTGGAGATTTTAAAGGAATATCGATGACGGAATTCTGCAAGACTTCAAATCCCCAACTCTTTAAAGATTTCATAAACTTTATTCGATTCAAACCCCCGGCCAAGTGCAAACCGCATCAGTTTGTTCCGTTTGTCATATTTGTCTTTTGCTTTGATCGATTTCTCTTTGTCGATCAGCAGTTTACGAAGTTCTTCAGAATAACCATCCTCATCAATCTCTTCAAAGGCAAGTTCCAGAATTTCCTGACAAATCTTTTTTGCTTGCAGCATATGGGCAATTTTTTGCTTCCCCCAATGATTAAACCGGAACTTATCTTTCACATAGGCACGGGCAAAGCGTTCGTCATCCAGGTATTTCTCTATAATTAACTGCTCAATAACCGGCTCCATCTCCTCCACTGAAAGTCCCCACAATTTCAGTTTCTCCTGAATCTCGGAGCTGCACTTTTCTGATTTGCTGCACAGCAAGGCAGCTTTATCGTAAGCTATGGTTTGTTCGCGCGTGAATTCCATTGGTTTAATTTTAACCAAAGATACAATTTATGATGCGATGCAGGAAGCGCAAGAAAGCATCTCAGAGGAATCAATATTAAGCCAGGTTTAATTAAAAGAGACTTAGGATAGCTTTTTCGACCACAATACCAAAATGTTCTATAAAGTTAGTTTCTTTGTGTCTGTAATCAGATCAATCATGAAACAACATTCACTAATTTTTTATATCCTCTTTCTGGTACTGCTCAATATCAGTGCTTTTGCACAAAAAGATGCAGCCTTGTCTCTTACCTTTTCTGATGCCTATGTGCAAATGAATCAGAATAGTCATGTGCTGAAGCAGGCAGGCTTCGAGATTCGTGAAAAGGAAGCCGATAAGAAAGCTGCTTTCGGATTGCATGCACCACGGGTATTTGTTACTGCCACTGCCGTTCAGATGGCCGATCCACTAACACTTGACCTCACTCCTGTTCGCGATGCCATTAATCCACTATACGAGGTGCTGGGGAAATATGGAAACTTCTCCGGAATGCCTAATCCCGATCCGAAAACGTCAGGTGTAATGCCCACTCTGCCCGATAACGTAAGCACGCAGGTCTTACGGGGGAAGATTCAGGAAGGACAGGCAGCTCTTAACTCAGCTAATTGGAACCAGATGATCCAGAAAAAACAATTTGCCTCGGTTAATGCTAACTTCGTATGGCCACTTTATACGGGTGGGAAAATTAATGCTGCCAACAAAGCCTCACAGATTTATGAGGAAGAAGCCGGTCTTCGCCAAAAACAAAAAGAAGGCGAATTGCTGAGTGAGCTGGCCACCCGCTATTACGGTCTTGTCCTGGCTGAACAGGCCTGTAAAGTTCGCGCTCAGGTAGCAGAAGCCATGAAAAAACACTTATTCGATTCCCAGAAACTAAGCGAACAGGGTCAGATAGCCAAAGTTGAATTTCTACATGCACAGGTTGCCAATTCGGATGCCGAACGCGAACTGAAGAAAGCCAATCGCGAAGCTATCATTGTAAAACGTGCACTTCAGAATACCATGGCGCTTAACGACAGCATCGATCTTACTCTGGCAAGCCAGTTATTTATCCTGAAAAATGTTGAAGACGAGAACTTCTTTATCGCTTTGGCTTTAAAAAACAATCCACAGTTGCTGCAGGTTGACTCGAAAAGGGATCTCGCAGCTACAGGTATCAAGCTTGAAAAGAGCAATTTTCTTCCCATCGTCGCACTTACCGGGACCTACGATCTGGCTGACAAGGATTTATCTCCCTATGTTCCACAATGGATCGTAGGCGTAGGACTGAACTGGTCGCTTATTGAAGGAAATGCCCGCCACCGTAAACTTCAGTCGGCACATTTAAAGGAAGACCAGGTGGAACAAGCCGGGTTAAAAGCCGAAGAAGATATAAAAACCGTAATTCGAAAAATGCACCAGCAACTCGCTATGCAGGTGGAGCAGTTGGAAGAACTCGATAAAACACTGGAATTTGCAAAGATCTATGTGGATAGCCGGGATAAGGCTTTCCACGAAGGCTTATCCACTTCAACTGAGTTGGTTGATGCCAATCTGTTGCTGGCAAAAGTGAAAATCGATCGTTTGCAGGCCATGTATAACTATGATGTAGCGCTTGCAACTTTGCTACAGATCTGCGGAAGTCCTGACCGGTTTATGGTATACCAGTCAGGCCCTGATGTTATTAACGAATCAATCTAAAACAGCATTATACCGAATACAATGAAGAAGACAAGAAATTTTATTATAGGCCTGTTTTTCACCGCCTTGCTGATCTTTGCTCTTTATACCACCTGGCTGATTACCCGTCCGTTGCCACTCGAAGTGCAGGGCGAGATTGAAGCGACCCAGTTCAGGGTGGCCTCCAAAATCCCCGGAAGAATTGACAGTATCGCCGTGAAGCGTGGTCAGCAAGTGGCCAAAGGCGATTTTCTGTTCTCGATCAGCAGTCCTGAGATTGACGCTAAGTTAATGCAGGTCACTGCTCTGCGAAATGCAGCACAGGCTCAGAGTCTGAAAGCTCAGAATGGTGCCCAGACCGAAGATATCTCAGCTGCCTATAGCTTGTATGTCAAGGCTGAAGCTGCTGCCCGCCTCTATGAGAAGACCCTGCAGCGGGTTGATAATCTTTTTAAAGACGGAGTAGTGTCTGAACAGAAAAGAGACGAAGCCGAAACGCAAAGTAAGGCTGGCCGCGAAACTGCCAATGCTGCCAAAGCGCAATGGGAGAAAGCGGTTAAAGGTGCCCGTTTCGAGGATAAACGCTCGGCACAGGAACTGGTGAACCAGGCCGAAGGCGGAATAAAGGAAGTGGAGGCCTGGCTGGCCGAAACACAGGTTAAAGCTCAGGCTTCGGGTGAAGTTGCCAATATTATTTCTGAACGTGGGGAGCTGGTTCCAACTGGTTATCCCGTTATTACACTAGTCGATCTGAAAGACAGCTGGGCCACTCTATACATTCGTGAAGACCTGATGGCTGATGTACGTATGGGTAGCGAAATCATAGCAAATATCCCTGCCCTGGGTCTGAAGGATATCCATCTGAAAGTGAATTACATCAGTCCGTTGGCCGATTTTGCCACCTGGACCGCTACCAAAAGCTCAGGAGGCTTCGACATGAAATCGTTCGAAATTCATGCTGTACCAAACTCTCCAATCGTGGGACTTCGTCCCGGCATGAGCGTTCTGGTTAACTGGAAAAAACGCCTCCCCTAAATCCCCTCCTCAAGAGGGGACTTTAATACTGAGATAAACATGAACAGCTTCTCATTCAAAAAAAGTTCTATGCCAATAAACAAATCCGGGAAGGTCGATTTTATACCCCCTCCTGGGGAGGGGGCAGGGGAAGGCTATCCTTTCTTCAGGGTTTTCTTTCGTGAGATCGACCGTATGTCTGGCTCTACGATATACCTGTTCACGACCCTGATAGGACCATTGATCTCCTTTGTGATACTGCTGTCGATCTTTGCTGAAGGGGTTCCACGCAACCTTCCTGTGGGCATTGTCGATCTGGATCATTCTGCCTTATCCCGAAAAATTGCGATGTGGATCGGTGCAGCTCCTGAAGCTGAAATTGCGATGCACTTTCCCAGTCAGGAAGAAGCCTATCAGCAGATGGAAGAAGGAAAACTGGATGCCATCGTGGTTATTCCCGAAGGAACTGAGAAAGATATTCTGAAAGGAAGCAGCCGCCAACTATCTGTATTCATCAACAACACCAATATCCTGAAGGGGGGATACCTGCAAAAAGGGATTTACAAATCGCTGGCGACTCTTTCCGGAGGCATCAAACTGCAAATTGCAATGAAGAATGGCTTGCCCGAACGTCAGGCAAAAGCGAAGGTTCAGCCAGTCCGACTTCAGCAACATATCCTTTTCAATCCTTTCGGCAACTATTCCTATTTTCTGTTGAGCGCCCTCTTGCCATTGATGATCGTCATCTTCACCCTGCTCTCAAATGTATTTGCCTTGGGCTCTGAAGTGCGTGAAGGAACCGGTCCGCATTGGCTGGAGCATTCGGGGGGAAGTCTCATTGTGGGTCTGGCGGGAAAACTGCTGCCCTACACCTTTCTGTTGGCCATTGATGTGGTGGTGATGAACGGGATATTGTTTCTCCGCATGGGAACACCCCTTCATGGCAGCTTTGCCTTCATTGTGCTGGGTGAGCTGTTCCTGATTTTTACCTACCAGATGCTGGCGGTTTTACTGGTTTCGGTTACGGCGAACCTGCGGCTAGCCCTTTCGCTGGCGAGCGCTTATGCCATGATGGCCCTCACTTTCTCGGGATTGACCTTTCCGCAGTTTGCCATGCCGGAAATTGCTAAAGTGTTTTCATACCTTTTCCCGTATACCCAATGGGTGAAGATCTTTATTTCACAGGCTATTCGTGGAGAGGCCATCATTCATGCGCTGATTCCGATGGCCATTTTTGTGTTGTTCATTTTGTTGGCAGTGTGTTTTTTGCCGCGACTTAAAAGAGTATTAAAGGAAGAAAAATATTGGGGAAAGATTTAATGAAAGCCCCTCCCAAACCCTCCCGCAAGAGAGTGCTTAAAAAAGCAATCAATGAATTTAAAATCAAAGCTGAAATCAAACATCATCAAGTTCTTGTTCCCCTCCATTGCCCGCCTGCCGAAGAGGCAGAGAGGGGTTAGGGGAGGCTTGCTTAAAGGAATTGTAATGACGGGTCGGTTTTACCGTGATGAATTCAGGGATATCCGTAAAGACAGCGGAGCGATCCTGATTCTGGTCGGTGCTTTGATGGTTTACCCGATTGTGTATGCAATTGCCTATCAGAACGAGGTGGTTCGTGAACTGAAGACCACCATTGTTGATCTCGACCGCACTACTACAAGCCATCAGCTTATTAAAATGCTTGAAGGTGCCGAACAGATTCAGATTAACCGGGTGGCAGGAAGTCTGGATGAGGCGAAGAGCGATTTCTTTGAAGGTAATTCAGGAGGGATTGTCGTCATTCCGCAGAATTTTGAAAAGGACATCCTGAACGGGAAACAGTCGAATGTTTTGGTGTTTGCCGATGGAAGCTATTTCCTGATTTACCGACAATTACTTAGCGGCTCAGTTAAGACGGTAGGCACTTTTTCAGCGGGAGTTGAGATTAAAAAGCTGATGATGGAAGGGAAAAACTATGATCAGGCGGCTCAGTTGCGCGATCCGTTGACTGCTGATATTCATTTTTGGTTCAATCCATCCTCCGGGTATGGATCATCCATGATGCCCGGGATTATCATTATCATTCTGCAGCAGACTCTGCTGATCGGCATCGGTATGCTGGGAGGAACAGCCAAAGAAAAGAAGCAGGACAGTTTTTTGGTGCCGGTGTCGTTGAAGAAAGGCGGAGTACTTCCAATGCTGTTTGGAAAAACCTTGTCTTATCTCACCATTTATGCTGTCAACTGTATCTTTACGATGATCTGGATCCATTCGTGGTTCAGCTACCCCAATCAGGGCAGTTATCTTACCGTTTTGATGTTAACCCTGCCATTCCTTATGTCTGTAATATTCATGGGAATTACCTTCTCGGTTCTGTTTAAGCGAAGAGAATCTTCCATCATGTTTATGGTGTTTATGTCGCCGATCGTCATATTCCTGAGCGGGATTTCCTGGCCGGCATCGTCTATTCCACCAATCCTATATGCCCTGGCACATTTGTTTCCATCGACTCTCATGATCCCGGCTTATCTGCGTGTTCGTAGCATGGGAGTCGGATTGTATGAAGTGCGTCGGGAATATATCCAGTTGCTCCTTCAAATGGGTTTTTATTTTTGTACAGCAGCTATTGCTTTGTATGTTTCGGCAAGGCACAATACAAGGAAAGTTCTGAAAATAAACAGAGTCTGCTGAAATTCTTGATGGACCCAAATAGTGGTTAAAATTGAAGCGGTATTAAAACCTGAAATTTCAACCCAGGACCGAAATAAAGGATTAGATGTTGAATGCTTTGAATTAGCTTTCCGACGTTCTGGCGTTTAAATTGTTCTTTTGACATTGAGGGCCGCTTATAATTCCCATTCACCAAAATTGAGGGATCATCATTTCTCACTTCAATTGTATTCATTCTAAAAACAATTGTCTGTTCAAAGTTACATTGTTGATTGGTTCTCCCATAGACAGGACATTTAACAGGACTTAGACTTATTCGAAGCTTATTCATTGCTTATTAGAATCCTATTCGATGATTATTCGTATATAAACGAACAATCATCGAATAACCTTCGAATAACCTTCGAATAACCTTCGAATAACGTAAAAGGAAAACAGCTCAATTAGAGCGACACAACAGGGCAGAAGTAAATGACATTTTTTTGAAGAAGGTTTTTGGCTTCGCAGGCCTGGGTTCATTTTAATCCCCGTAAATGAAAGCTGGCAAGTAGACCAGCGAAAATTTTGTTGAATTCGGAAAGTGTAGGTCGGAGATTTGAGAACCAGCTGGCTTTGATCATGACCCTGATAAATCGGTCAGGATGAAGCATCAATCCTTTGTTGACACGCTAAGAGGTCGGTGCATGGATATTACAGTTTCAATTCAAATTTCCCTGCACCTATTTTAAGTATAATGCGGTCATTTTATTGAAATACTGGATGTTATGAGTTTTTAATCAGACCCTGATTATCCTGGATCATGCAATCTTACAGCAATTGTTTGCTCACATGGACTGTTGGGTTCTGAACTTTCCAGGTAATTTCAACCCAAATTCTATAAAAAAGACATTGGGTAAAACACCAATCACAACAACAATTATTCCCAAATACTGCTGTATATTCGTAATATGACCAATCAAAAAAGGAAGAGTTCCACTTAAAAGGTTGACAGCAATAACTGAAATTGCATATTTCCGTATTGAAATCAATGCAGGGTAATCGGTTGCAGAAATCCTGACCAGGAGTATAATCCATACGATCATTATCAGTGTCCAGACCACGCCACTTCCTATCGCAATAAATCTCGGAACATTCATTTCAGCCTGACTAAACATTTCAGCCTGATTGAAATATTGAAGCATATTGCCTGAAATCTCCATCAACAGGAGAATGAGGGTTGTCATCCGAAGTGCTTTCAATTTATAATGATTGCAATATTCAGCTATCACAATCATGATATATCCGTAAGGAATAATTTGCAGGATGGACAGAATTATTCCCCTAGTATTGT
>Ga0302293_10001340_pt1 | contig 12240 bp, 8 predicted proteins | sample III_Fen_N2_2_FD_198758 | JGI IMG/M metagenome (GOLD analysis project Ga0302293, IMG submission 198758) | Peat permafrost microbial communities from Stordalen Mire near Abisko, Sweden - III_Fen_N2_2 | ecosystem: Environmental > Terrestrial > Soil > Wetlands > Permafrost | place: Sweden: Abisko... | reverse complement strand
CAAAGGATCAATATGATGTTCCTATGCACATCATCGTTGGTGAGGATATTAAAAATCCTACCGGTTCTGGTAAAAAATTGTGGTCTGACTTAAGTAACTATCGTAGTAAGCTTGTTGAAGTTGTAGGTTCTTACAAAGAAGGTGAAAAATCATTTTCAATTAAGCCGAAAGCAATCAACACTTTCAAAGACAATACAGATTTGGAAGCTCAAGTTGAAAAAATGATTCTTGCTTCTAAAGCGAATATCAAGCGTGATGGTAATAAAACAGAGTTAGGTGAAGATGGTCAAGTCTTGAAAGACATCTATATTGGCCTTACCAAACAAGAGCGTGTTAAACAACATGAAACTGATGGTGTTCACTGGATTGGTGCAACGTTTGACCACGCTCCATTGGTAGCTGCGGTAGCATCATTGTCATCTATGCAACAGGATATCTTATCCGCTAGAGCAATGGCGTTGGCTCACTTGAAGTCTAAAGTATCTACAGGTGAATACTCATTCAACAAAATTGTTGGTTTAGCTTATGGTCCTGCCATCGCTACAGCGAATGAAGAAGTTGAAGTAAAAGTAATGATGGCTGCATTTGACTCAGATAACCAACCAACTGTTAAATACGGTGGTGGTACATTCCAAGGTACAGGTGGACAATATGTCATCAAAACGAAAGCAGGCTCAGGTGATATGAACCTATCCGGTACGGTTTCAATTAAGAATAAAGCAGGTGTTGAAAAAGTTGAAAATTGGACACACACTGTAAAAGTGATGAAACCTCAAGGAACAGTTTCTTTGCCTGAAATGAATATGTTATACCGTGGTTACAACAATATCGTTGAAGGTGTAGCTTCAGGTTACGATGAAACGGTATTGAGCGGAAATGGTGTGAGCCTTTCTAAAACAGGTAACCAGTACATTGCGAAAGTTAGTGGTTCAAGTAGAGAGGTTTCGATCTCAATTTCAGGTAAAAACAACGTTACGAAGAAAACACAACAATTGGGTGTATTCAAGTTCCGTGTGTCTAACTTACCTCCTCCGTCGTTGTACTTAGGTACATTATCGAGTGGATCTACTGCAGGATCATCTGCTGTGAAAGCAATGAGCGCATTGTTCATGAAGTATCCACCGGAAATTCCATTGAAAGCTACTTTTGAAGTAGGTACTTGGGAGGTTTCGGTATCAGGAGCTCCAAGAACTGTTCAAGGTTCAGGAAAATCATTATCACCTGAAGCACTTAATTTGATTAAACAAGCTAAACCAGGGAATACTGTAAGTATCTCAGGTAAATTTAAAGGTCCTAACTCAGGTTTTGCTGCTTGTGTAATCAAGGTACAATAAGAGAATTTAAAACTAAGAAAGATGAAACGTTTACTAATCTGCGCAATGGTTGCACTATCTGGAGCGGCCTTGGCACAACCGGAGATCAATGGTGGTCCTGTGAATGTTCCCTATGATGGGGTCGTTGATGGGGTCTACATTACTGAGCATATTCCTACGAAGCGCATGATTCCTTATGAGTTTGTTCGCGAAGCGGATGTAACTTGGAGTAAGCGTGTGTGGCGTGTAATCGACATGCGTGAGAAAATCAATCATCCGATCTATTTGCCGTTCGATTACTACGATCCGCAAAACAATTGGGTGCGTAACTCTTCACGTTGGTCGCTTTGGACGATCATGAAACACCATATCCTTAACGGAGATTTGGACATGTTCTCACCGGATAATCCCTACGATTATACCATGCGTGATGGCGATCAGTTCAAATACCCGATTGTTCCTGAAGAAGGTAAAAGCTACTACACGGATTCAGTTTTCCGTGGAACAGCTTTCCAATACCTTGGAAAATTAGGTCCTCAGTCTACAACACCTATCGCAAACGAATACGGTGAAGACTCTGTGGTCTATCTTCCAGACGGAACTACCGAATACGTTTATCCTCCGCGTGATACTACTTGGATTTTGTCGAAAGACATCGTTCAGTACCGTATCAAGGAAGATTGGTTTTTCGATAAGGAACGTTCTGTGTTGGACACACGTATTTTGGGAATTGCTCCGGTAACTTACCTAAAAGACGATAACAACCAGATTTTGGGATTGCGTGAAACGTTCTGGTTATACTTCCCACACTGTCGTTATATCTTCAATAACTACTTCGTTTACAATGAGCAAAACGATGCTCAATGGATGAGTTTCGATGACATGTTCTGGAAACGGCAATTCAGTAGTACGATTTATAAGGAAAGTAACGTTTTTGATCGTGAGATCGAGTCGTACCGAACCGGTGTTGATGCTTTGATGGAATCGGAGAAAATTACCGAGGAAATCAGATTGTTTGAACACGACGTTTGGAACTTCTAATCTGACGAAAAATATTGGAGCCCCTTCTGCCTTTGGTGGAAGGGGCTTTTTTGTGCGCATAACTTTGGTAATCTACCCTGTAACGATTTTATTTCCTGACGTTTATAAATTACCTAAACAGCAATTTAAAACCCTTAGAGAAATGAAAAAAGCACTAACCATCGTCGCGGTATCCTTATCAGGGATGGCTGTTGCGCAATGCACGATTAATGTAGGTCCTGTGAATGTCCCCAGAGCAGGTGTTATTGACGGAATTTACCTTCCGGAAAATATTCCTACCAAGCGGATGATTCCCTATGAATATGTCCGGGAAGCAGATGTTGTTTGGAGTAAACGCGTGTGGCGAACAATTGACTTGCGAGAGAAAATCAATCATCCCTTGTATTATCCATTCGATTATTATGACCCGCAAAATAACTGGATCAGCAATTGTACACGGTGGTCGTTGTGGACTATTTTAAAGTACAATGTGCTACATGGCAGTTTAGATATGTTTTCGCCGGATAACCCTTACGATTATTCCATGTTGGATGGCGATCAATTCAAATATCCGATTGTGCCCGAAGAAGGTAAAAATTATTACACTGATTCTGCCTTTCGACAAACGGCATTTCAGTATTTAGGTAAGCTTGGACCTCAGTCTGTCATTCCATATTCGACCTATGATGGTATCGATTCTACGATTACCAATGCAGCTGGAATAGAAGAATATGTATATCCACCACGAGATACTACCTGGATTATGTCAAAAGACATTGTTCAATACCGGTTGAAAGAAGATTGGTTTTTCGATAAGGAACGTTCGGTAATGGATGTACGTATTTTGGGAATTGCTCCAGTTGTTTACCAAACGGATGCAAACAATCAAATTCTAGGAATGCGAGAAGTTTTCTGGCTCTATTTCCCGCATTGCAGATATGTGTTGAGCAACTATTTTGTTTACAACCAACAGAATGATGCACAATGGATGAGTTTCGATGATTTATTCTGGAAGCGTAAATTCAACAGTATTGTTTACAAAGAAAGCAATGTGTTCGATCGAAGTATTGATTCATACAGAACTGGTGTTGATGCGTTGATGGAATCGGAAAAAATCACCGAGGAAATGCGAACGTTTGAAAGTGATGTCTGGAATTTTTGATACTTTATTCCGGCTATTTGAAGATCCCTTTTCGTCTTAGGCGAGGAGGGATTTTTAGTTAAATCGATTCGTTTTCAGTTACTTTCTTTTTTCGATGCATTCTGCTGCTATAAACCCAATAAATCAACAATCATGGCAGGAGGTAAAGAAACACCCAGACAAAAGATGATCGGAATGATGTATCTTGTCTTAACCGCGCTATTGGCACTGAATGTATCCAAGACCATTTTGGATGCTTTTGTAGCCATCGAAGAAAATATTCAAGTTGCGAATGAAACAGAGTGGCAGCGTGGAGAAGAAAAACTTTCAGAACTAAACGAAAGTGCTACTAACGGCGAATCGGTCGAAACACGCGAAAAAGCCAAAAAGTTATTGAAAACGATCAAAAAAATTGATCAAATGACCGCCGATCGTATTCGTGAAATAGACGCGTTGAAATTGGAAATCTTGGAAGCTTGCGGTGAAGACACCAAATCCGTAGGTTCTAAAGAAAGTATTTTGGCCGCGAAAAATCCGAATGATCCGTTAAAACCCATTCGCATGAAACTGGAGCAGGTGCAAAACAAAGAAGCATACGATGAACCGATGCGGATTTTGATCGGAGAAGACATTACCCGACCAACCGGAAAAGGCATGACCTTGTGGAATCATTACAATCAATACCGAGGTCAATTGACCGAATTGGTAGCCAACTCCAATCCTTCCGATGGTGGAAAGTACTTTTTCAAAGCACCGAAAATCAACACGTTTAAAGATCAAAAGGATTTATCAGCACAAATCACGAAAGCTATCAAAGCGTCGAATGTGCACCCGGATGATCAGGAGGCGATTAAAAAAATCTATGCAGCACTCACCAAGCCAGAGCGGGTTGAAACGCAGGAAATCAAGAATGTGCACTGGATCGGCAAAACCTTTGATCATGCGCCTTCGGTGGCAGTTTTGGCTTCATTATCTTCGTTACAGAAAGAAATCTTGACAGCAAGAGCAGATGCTGTTTCCTTGATTCGTCAACGTGTTGGTGGGGGCGAATTTTCGTTCAACAAAATCATTCCGTTGGCTTACGGTCCTGAGATTGCCAATGCGGGCGATGAAGTAGAAATTCAGGTACTTATGGCAGCCTATGATTCGGATCGAAAACCGACCATTACAGTAAGCGGTGGCGCATTGCGCGAAACCAGAGAAGGAAAAGGATACATTACTGCTCGTGGCTCAGGAAGCGAAATGAAGTTATCAGGAACCATCACCATTACCAATAAATCCGGTATTCCGCGAACCATGCCGTGGGAGAAAAACATCAAAATCATGAAACCTCAGGGAACAATTTCATTACCGCAAATGAATGTACTCTACCGAAATTATGACAATGTTGTTGAAGGTGTGGCTTCCGGATTCGATGAAACAATTTTAAACGGAAGTGATGTGACGTTGCGTAAATCGGGAAGTCAGTACATCGCTCGGGTTAGTGGCACAGGAAGATCAGCTTCGATCACCATTTCTGGCAGAAACAATGTAACGAGAAAGACTGAATCGTTGGGAACCATAAAGTTCAGAGTTTCGAACTTACCAAAACCATCTCTATATCTTGGAACTTTGGAAAACGGAGCAACGGCTTCACCCGGAGATTTGTCAGGCATGAAAAATGTGTTTGTAAAATACCCGCCTGAGATTACACTGAATGCTGCTTATGAAGTAGTGAGCTGGGATGTTTCTATTTCGGGAGGATCAGGAAGAACAGTTTCCGGAACCGGACCGAAGCTGAATCAACCAGCGTTGGATTTAATCAAACAAGCACGTTCTGGTTCTACAATTACCATTTCGTCAAAATATAAAGGTGCCGTTGGCGGGTTTTCTGCCTGTGTAATCAAAGTTCGCTGATTTGGATGTGGGTTAATTTTGATAAAAATCCACAGTGACCAACGAAAGAAGGTTTACTGTGGATTACAATTTCAATTAACTCCTTACCTTTGCACATGCTTGTAATGGAAAAACTGGGAATTCACTTCCCACAGGGGTATTTGTTTAATGATTGTTCGGCACAGGTCAACACAGGAGATCGTGTTGGTTTGGTGGGAAAAAACGGGGCAGGGAAGTCAACGCTTATGCGATTGATCGCGCAATGGGAAGTTCCAACCAACGGACAAATTCACCGCCAGCGCGGACTGGAAGTAGGCTTCCTGACACAAGACATTGAAATAGATACATCATCCACCGTTTTTAATTACCTTTTTTATTCCAACGAAGAATTGAACGGTTTGCGTTCGAGTATCGATTCCATCAACCACGATTTGGTCATCAGAACCGACTACGAGGAAGAAAGCTACTTGAATTTGTTGGATGAATTGAATGCTGCCAATGATCGTTTCGGATTGTTGGAAGGATACCAATGGGAAGAAAAAATCGCATCAACATTGAGCGGTTTGGGCTTCAGTTTAGATGATTTTGAAAAACCGTTAGAATCGTTTTCAGGAGGTTGGAAAATGCGTGCCGAATTAGCAAAAATATTGGTCAATCAGCCAAATTTATTATTACTGGATGAGCCGACCAATCACTTGGATATCTTGTCGATTCAGTGGTTGGAAAATTACCTTTCGCGCTTTGAAGGAGCAGTGATTGTGATTTCTCACGACCGGTTGTTTTTGGATAACGTTACCAACAGAACATGGGAGATTTCGCAAGGAAAAATCCTCGATTTCCCGTTTGCTTATTCCCGTTACAAGGAACAGCGAGCTGAAGACATGGAACGGTTGACCGACGCGAAAAAACAACAGGATAAAGACATTAAACACACGCAGGAACTCATTGATAAATTCCGCGCGAAAAAGAATAAAGCGGCCTTTGCCCAATCGTTGATCAAAAAACTGGAGCGTACGGAACGCATCGAGGTAGACAACGATATGGTGGCTCGTATGAATATTTTCTTCCCGCTCAATGTTCAACCCGGAAAATGGGTCATTGAGATGGACGGTTTGGGAAAAGCCTACGAACACAAACGTTTGTTTCGCGATATTTCACTTACAGTTGGTCGCGGTGAAAAAATCGCCTTGCTCGGTCCGAATGGTGTGGGTAAATCGACCTTGTTCAAATGTTTGATGAAGGAGATTGATCACGATGGAAAAGTAGAACTGGGGCACAATGTGAAGATTACCTACTTTGCCCAAGATCAAGCCGAGCGATTGGATAAAAACAAAACGGTGTATGAAACCGTTGACGATGTGGCTGTAGGTGATGTGCGTAAAGACCTGCGTTCCATTTTGGGAGCATTTTTGTTCTCTGGTGAAGATGTTGACAAAAAAGTGGCGGTACTTTCCGGTGGTGAACGTACACGTTTGGCTTTGTGTCAGTTGTTGTTGAGTCCGTCGAATGTATTGATTCTGGATGAGCCTACCAATCACCTCGATATTCAAAGCAAACAAGTTTTGAAAACGGCTTTGCAGAAGTATGAGGGAACGTTTTTGATCGTATCGCACGACCGTGAATTTTTGGATGGTTTGACTAATCGTATTTGGGATATTGAAAACCAAACCTTGAAGATTCACCATTTCAGTGTGCAAGATTACCTTGTTCGAAAAATGGAACAACAATCCGGAAAAACACCTGCGAATACTGCTCCGAAACCAGTTGAGAAAGTAGTGGTTGAAGTTGTTGAACCCGAAACCACCATTTCAAATGATGAGCGAAAAGAGTTAAAACGTCAGCGAACACAATTGACCAACAAAATCAAGCAATTGGAAGAACAAATTAGCCGTTTCGAGAAGGAAGTGGAGCAATTGAACGACCAAATGAGTACGATGGATTTTGCTGATGTGGAAGCTACAGCTCCGGTTCTAAAAGCATTCGAACTGGCCAAATCAAACCTGGACCAAAGTACTGAGGCGTGGATGGAAGCTAGTGAAAATCTTGAAACTATACCCGTACTATGACAAGCGGAATTATTCATAAAATGAAGGTGGAACACGGTTCACCGATTCGTTATACCTTGGAATTGGAAACACCGGTTCGCATGAACGATTATATTGGTCAAACCATCCGTTTGGAATGGGCAGGAAAAATCGTTTGTACGAATTGCGGCAAAACCACCAAAAATTCCTTCGGACAAGGATTTTGTTATCCGTGTTTTATGTCAGCCCCACAAGCTGCGCCGTGTATTATTTCTCCGGAATTGTGTCGTGCACATTTAGGTGAAGGTCGTGATGTGGAATGGGAACAAAAACACCATGATCAGCCGCACGTGGTTTATTTGGCCATGTCGGATACGGTGAAAGTTGGAGTGACACGTGCTGATCAGCGCATGACACGTTGGATGGATCAAGGAGCGCATGCAGCCATTGTGTTGGCAGAAACGCCCAATCGTTTTATGGCAGGAACGATAGAAGTTGCGTTGAAATCGGTGATGACAGACAAAACCAATTGGCAACGTATGCTCAAAAACGAAATCAATCATGACATTGACTTGGTAGAGGAAAAAGGCATGGCAGAAGATGCCTTACCGTTTGACTTGCGCGATTACGTTTCGGGTGAAGACGATATCATTACGTTTGATTATCCGGTGTTGCAATTCCCAACCAAAGTAAAAAGTTTAGGTTTCGATAAAACACCTGTTGTTACTGGTAAATTGGTCGGAATTAAAGGGCAATACTTATTGTTTGAAGATCAATCGGTGATCAACTTACGGAAGCATACCGGATACGAAATCGGTTTTTCCACCGTTGAATAAGAAAGTCGAAAATGGCAGATAGCTGACACTTCGTCACGTGATAAAGGGTCAAATAGCTAAAATTTCCATTTCGCACGATTATTGTGAAGCAAATCCTGCTAATTTTAGCCATAATTAGAAAAACGACATAAACATGTTTGACAAAAACGAATTTCACAAATACGCGACAAAGCATGCCGGCATTTCCAGTATGCATTTAGACAGTTACATCGAGTCTTCATTAACGCCCTACATTATCGAAGAACGTCATCTGAATATGACTCAAATGGACGTGTTCTCTCGTTTAATGATGGACCGCATTTTGTTCTTAGGAACCGGAATCAACGATCAAGTTGCGAATATTATCAACGCACAATTGTTGTTTCTAGAGTCAGTAGACGCTAAAAAAGACATTCAAATTTACTTGAATTCGCCTGGTGGTTCGGTATACGCCGGATTGGGAATTTATGACACGATGCAGTACATCAAACCGGATGTTGCAACCATTTGTACAGGTATGGCTGCTTCTATGGGAGCTGTATTGATGTGTGCCGGTGCAGAAGGAAAACGTTCGGCATTGAAACACTCACGCGTGATGATTCACCAACCGTTAGGAGGTGCTCAAGGGCAAGCTTCGGATATCGAAATCACTGCTCGTGAGATCCAAAAATTGAAAAAAGAATTGTACACCATTATCGCGACGCACTCGAAACAAACATACGAGAAAGTATGGGAAGATTCGGATCGTGATTACTGGATGACCGCTGAAGAAGCGAAGGCTTATGGAATGGTTGACGAAATTTTGCTTCGCAATCCTAAATAACCTACATTTGTATTGATTAACAAAGTCATCCATCAACAATGGGTGACTTTTTTGTCCTTAAAAACTATGTCAAAAAAAGAAGCATCCTGTTCTTTTTGTGGTCGACCGCGCAACCAAGTTGGGTTGTTGATCGCCGGATTGTCAGGTCATATTTGTGATCATTGCATCGTGCAAGCCCGCTCTATCGTTGACGAAGAGTTGGTTTCTGCACCCAAAGATGCCGCACCCGTAAATTTGCTGAAACCGGCAGATATCAAAGGGAAATTAGACGAATATGTAATCGGTCAGGAGGACGCTAAAAAGGTGCTTTCCGTGGCGGTTTACAATCACTACAAACGCTTGAATCACGTAAAAGCAGACGATGTTGAGATTGAAAAATCGAACGTGATTTTGGTGGGACGAACCGGGACAGGTAAAACCTTGCTGGCCAAGACCATCGCGAAAATGCTAAATGTGCCTTTTTGTATAGCCGATGCAACTGTTTTAACAGAAGCCGGTTATGTAGGTGAAGACGTTGAAAGCATTTTGTCGCGTTTATTACAAGCAGCCGATTACAATGTACAAGCCGCTCAACACGGAATTGTATTTGTGGATGAAATCGATAAAATTGCACGTAAAAGCGACAATCCGTCGATTACCCGCGATGTTTCTGGTGAAGGTGTGCAGCAGGCATTGCTGAAACTCTTGGAAGGTTCGGTAGTAAACGTTCCACCTCAGGGCGGTCGTAAACACCCCGAGCAAAAAATGATTCAGATCGATACAAAGAATATTCTCTTCGTTTGTGGAGGAGCGTTTGATGGAATTGAGAAAATCATTGCTCGTAGAATCAATACCAATACAATCGGTTTTGGTCAGACACCTACGGAAGAAATTGATGGAGATAATTTCCTGAAATACATCAACCCTACAGACGTTAAAGCGTTTGGATTGATTCCGGAATTGATCGGTCGTTTCCCTGTATTGACTTACTTGGAACCATTGGAAGCGAAGAGTTTGAAACGCATTCTCACAGAACCGAAAAACGCATTGATCAAACAATACACACGTTTGTTCGATATCGACAATATTCGGTTGACGTTTGACGGTGATGTGCTTGATTTCATCGTAGAGAAAGCCATCGACTTTAAACTGGGAGCTCGTGGTTTGCGTTCTATTTGTGAAGCGATTCTCACAGAAGCGATGTATGAATTGCCGTCGAAAAAAGAAAAAGAATTCCGTGTGGAATTGGCGTATGCCAAAGCACAGTTCTCGAAATCGAAGTTAGCGCGATTGAAGGTAGCCTAACGGAGACAAACAATACTTTAATTAATCCCTTCAGCTTTGGAGGGATTTTTTTTGATCTTTACTTTTTAATCATAAAACACTATGATCACACTACAACCTACAGATGATTACCGGCTTATTGCAGAGTTGAACGAAGAAGTGCAGGAATTACACGCGCGTTTGTTTCCTCAGGTATTTAAACCCTATGATGAAGCAAGCGCAGAACACGCGTTAAAAAAAATGATTAATAGCCTGAATTGTTATGCGTTTGTCGCATTTCAGGATGGAACGCCGATCGGTTACATGGTTTTGTTGATAAAGGAACAGCCTGAAAATGCATTTATGTTTGCGCGCGAATCGTTGTACATCGATCAAATTGGTGTGTTGAGTGCGTATCAGAAAACCGGAGTAGGAAGTCTACTGATGGAACAGGCAGAAAGGCTGGCAAAGGAACTTGATTTGACTAGGGTGGAGCTGGATCATTGGACGGCGAATACCGTAGCTGCAGCTTATTTCCGCAACAGAGGATATACGCTTTACAGGGAGCAGCTTTCAAAGCAGATCAACTAAGTTTTTGTTAATTCATTAAATGAAAGTGGATTACGTTGAAAAATCGTTTCGAAGGAGGTTGGATTAATGATCAAAAAAATGTACTTTTCTGAGACCGAAGCTTAATATTCACTGGTATGAAATTCAGGAAATCTCGCAAAACAAAAGGAGGAAGTTCTACGATACAACAAAAGCGTGAACCGTTCCTACGACCCAAAGAAGGCAACGAAAGTAGTTTTTTACGTCCGCAGGCGAGAATATTGGCGCAGGAAAATCCGCTTCCTGAAACCGTGCAAGCCAAAATGGAACAAACCTTGGGCGAAGATTTTTCATCTGTAAAAATTAATCAGCAATCATCTGTGGCAGCTCAAATGGGTGCAATGGCCTATACAAATGGTGAAAACGTACATTTTGCCCCGGGAATGTACAATCCGAATACGAGTGCGGGGCAGGAACTCATAGGACATGAATTAACCCATGTGAAACAACAGCGTCAAGGTCGGGTGCAACCAGGTATTCAAGCCAAAGGACTTTCACTGAACAACGACCGTGCGCTGGAAGCTGAGGCAGATCATTTTGGCAGGAAGGCAGCCGTTGAACCAAATAGTTCTTTCGGGCTTGAGATGCAACGATCATCCAAAAGCCACACTGCTTCCACGGGAGTTGTGCAAATGAAGCCAGATACTGATTATGGGGAGTTTAAAACACCCGTTTATAAAGATGTTTCAAATTATGGTGTAGATATCGAGTTGGAATTCTATCCAAATAATAAAGTGGATGCGACTAAAGTTGGTATGATTCAGACGGTAAACAGTCAGATAAGCGGTAACATAGATACTTATTCGCCAACACGTGCCAATCGGCAAACAGCTGACGGTACTCGTATTGACCAATTGGACCCATATCGAAACCCATTGTATGCAACTGGTGAGACAGGTTCTAAGGATACATTGGGATCTACAGCTACGAATCCTGACTGGGGACAGCATGGCACAAAACCAAAAAGTGGTATTTGGAATCCTGCGATATTAAAAGACACCCCAACAGATACTGGTCGGGGAAATAACTCCCATAAGAAATTTGAAACTGCTGCTCTGGCACTTTCGGGCACTCAAAAGGATATGTATTACGGTTCCGTATATTGGGGATGGGAAGTGGATAATAAAGGAGTCTTTAAACGACTTCCGGTAACGATTGCATCAAAGGGAGATATGCCCTCCGCAGGTTTTAATGCGGCGGCAAAAAAATGGAATGATTCCACCGCATTGGGTACCATTAAGACAAACGGTGATCCCACTGAGGTCTATGACCCAACCTCCTATGGAAAAAAGTTTACCTTACCTAAAAATACGGAGGTTACTTTAGGAGATGCATCTACTTACAATGGTGTTGCTTATAATGAAATAACAACTGTAAA
>Ga0302293_10001338_pt1 | contig 12258 bp, 8 predicted proteins | sample III_Fen_N2_2_FD_198758 | JGI IMG/M metagenome (GOLD analysis project Ga0302293, IMG submission 198758) | Peat permafrost microbial communities from Stordalen Mire near Abisko, Sweden - III_Fen_N2_2 | ecosystem: Environmental > Terrestrial > Soil > Wetlands > Permafrost | place: Sweden: Abisko... | reverse complement strand
TACTCATTGCAGAGCATTCCAGGTGCCATCCGGGGAAACCTACGCTCCAGGGAGATGGCCAACGCATGATGTGCTCGGGTTGGGCCCTTTTCCACAAGGCAAAATCGAAGTTGTTCTTCTTCTCATCCTGTCCTTCAAGTTCCCGCGTGTTTGAAAGGAGATCGTCCAATACACGGCCGCTGAGGATGCCGTAGTGATGGCTTTTGCTATACTTTTCAACATCGAAATAGACTGATCCTGCACTTTCATAAGCAAATCCAGCCTCGAATATGGCTTTAATCATTGCAATCTGCTCAATGATGTGGCCGGAGGCCTGTGGCTCAATGCTTGGCATAAGCACGTTAAGCTGGTCCATGTTGCGGTGGTAGCGGTCCTTGTAATATTGAACCACTTCCATGGGTTCAAGTTCTTCGAGGCGGGCCTTTTTTGCAACTTTATCTTCACCTTCATCTGCATCATTTTCAAGGTGGCCAACATCGGTAATGTTACGCACATAACGCACCTTATAGCCCAAATGCTTCAGGTACCTGAAAACCATATCAAAGGTAATGGCCGGACGGGCGTGCCCCAGGTGTGCATCACCGTAAACAGTAGGACCGCAAACATACATGCCGACATGATTGGGGTTTATGGGTTCGAACCGTTCCAACTGCCGGCTCAGGGTATTAAAAACAAATAGGTTATTTTTCATCGGATCCGGAAAAGTGATGCAAAGTTATCAAATTACCTTCATTTGGAGACGCTTACTTTTACAGGCAGAGAATACTAATAAAATGAAACTCAGAGGCAAGGAGAGCACAAAGAAACACGGAGATTATGAAGTATCTCAATAAACGTGATGCTTGACTTGATGAGTAATAATTCTTTATGAATTCAGTAACCTATAACGAAAGTAATCTTTGTGCCTTACATGAGTCCATGGTCAAAAACTATCATAACTCAACCTCGGTGCCTGCTTCAGGAATTTCAATATTTCGATATCCGACCTTTTCCAATTGATCTTTATAAAAAAGCTGAGGCTCATATTCCCCATGCACAAGGAAAACCTTCTTAATCTTGGTTTTGTCCTGGCAACTCAGGAAACTTTTCATTTCATTATAATCACCGTGACCGCTAAATGCTTCAATTCGCTCAATGTCCGCCTTGACCTTATGTTTTACCCCAAAGATGGAAACTTCTTTTTCACCATCCAGGATTCGGGCACCAAGAGTGCTGGGTGCGCAATAACCAACGGCAAGCACAGTGTTTCGCGAATCGGAGATACTGTTGGCAAGGTGATGTTTTACTCGCCCGGCTTCCATCATTCCCGAAGCTGAGATGATAATACAGGGCTTTTTAATGAAATTCAATTTCTTTGAATCATCCACACTTTTAATGTAGTGTAAGGAACTGAAACCAAAAGGATCGGGATCTGTTTCCATCACGTGCGCCACGTCTTCATTCAGGCTGCTTTTAAACAGGCGAAAGATATCGGTGGCATTCACTGCCAGCGGGCTGTCGACATAAATTTCAATTTTAGGCAAACGGCCATCATTGTAATAATTGTTTAAGGCAAACACAACTTCCTGCGTACGGCCAATGGCAAATGAAGGGATGATAAGCTTACCCCCTTTATTAACGCAAGTTTCCTTAACTACACGCAGTAATTCATTTTCGGCTTCCTGGTGGGCAGGGTGAAGACGGTTGCCATAGGTTGCTTCGGTAATAAGATAATCGCATTGCGGAAAAGCATCGGGCGAGCGGAGAATGTGGCTGGAAGGCCGACCAATATCGCCGGTATAGGCAATACGCGTTAATTTCCCGTTTTCCTGTATTTCGATGTTGGCTACCCCGCTGCCAAGCATGTGTCCGGTGTTTGTGAACTTAACCTTTATATTGCCATCTATCTGAAATTTGCGATCCTCAGGTACACCGATGAACAAACTCATGCAATCTTCGGCATCTTTTTTCCGGTAAATTGGCTCTACCTGTGGCAGTCCCTGACGAGCGCGTTTTTTATTGAACCATTTAACGTCGTGTTCCTGGATGAAACCGCTGTCGGGGAGCATGATGGCGCAGAGGGCACGGGTGGCATGGGTGCAGATGACCGAACCACGGAAGCCGTTTTTATATGCATAAGGGATAAGGCCCGAATGGTCGATATGTGCATGCGTGAGTATGATGTGATCGATCGCGTGGGGATCGATGCCAAGTTTACGGTTCATGGCATCGGTTTCGAGGCCTTTGCCCTGGAACATTCCGCAATCGAGGAGGATTTTTTTGCCTGCCGCTGTTGTGATGAGGTGTTTGCTGCCGGTTACTTCGCGGGCGGCGCCGATGAACCTGATTTTCATATCCTATCTTTTTTGATGCATCAAACTTACGGAATAAAGCCTGTTGTTAGCTTTGGGGGCAACAATTATATTTTTGATCTGAAAATGAGGGAATTTATTCGCTGTTCTCATGAGAACGCTTCGCTAAGTTGAAGATTTGGAGATGAGGAAATTTGATGATGAAAGTATTCGATTTGAAACCTGAACCCGGTATAAAAATGAAAGAGCTGCCCGAAAGCAGCTCTTAGAAGTATTTGTCCGGGGCCGGCTTTGAGCGGGGGCCGGATCAGGAAAACTATTTAGCTTTTGATCACGCCAAGTTCTTTACCGACCTTGGTGAATGCGGCGATACATTTATCGAGATGTGCGCGGGAGTGGGCGGCGGATACCTGCACACGTATGCGGGCCAGGCCTTTTGCCACAACGGGGTAGTAGAAACCGATGACATAGATTCCTTCGTCGAGCAGGCGGGCAGCCATTTCCTGCGAGAGTTTTGCATCGTAGAGCATTACGGCAACAATGGCGCTTTGCGTGGGTTTGCAGTCGAAACCTGCTTCCATCATTTTTTTGCTGAAGTAAGCCGTGTTCTCGTGGAGTTTGTCCTGGAGTTCGTTGGTTTCGCTCATCATGTCGAACATTTTGATACCTGCGGCAGCTACCATCGGAGGGATGGAGTTTGAAAACAGGTAGGGACGGGAACGCTGGCGAAGAAGTTCGATGATTTCTTTCTTTCCTGTTGTGAATCCACCTATGGCACCACCAAAAGCTTTTCCAAGCGTACCGGTAATTATTTCTATCTTGCCACGAAGGTTGTGAAGTTCGGTAACCCCGCGGCCTGTTGCACCAACAACTCCTGCCGAGTGACATTCGTCTATCATAATCATGGCATCATATTTCTGGGCCAGGGCATAAATCTGGTCTAACTTGGCGACGTTTCCATCCATTGAGAAAACGGCATCGGTAACGATGAGCCTGAAGTTCTGTGCCTGCGCAAGTTTTAACTGGTCTTCCAGTTCGGCCATGTCGGAATTGTTGTAGCGGTAACGCTGGGCTTTGCAAAGCCTTACACCGTCGATAATGGAAGCATGGTTGAGCGAATCGGAGATAATGGCATCATTTTCGCCCAACAGTGGCTCGAATACGCCACCATTGGCATCGAAACAGGCAGCATAGAGGATGGTGTCCTCGGTGCCAAAGAATCCGGCTATTTTAGCTTCAAGAGTTTTGTGTAGGTCCATCGTGCCACAGATAAAACGCACGGATGAAAGGCCGTAGCCGTGTGTATCGAGGGCTTCTTTCGCAGCAGCAATAAGCTTCGGATTGTTGGATAAGCCAAGGTAGTTGTTTGCACAGAAATTCAGAACCTCAGCCCCGCTGTTTACCTGAATTTCGGCACCTTGAGGGCTGGTAATTACCCGTTCGTTTTTGTATAAGCCGGCTTCCCTGATGCCGGCGATTTCTTTCTGTAGATGGGCTTGCATGCGATTGTACATAATCTATTGTTTTATATGGTTAATGTTTAAGTATTGTTTGCTGATTAACAACGGCGCAAAGATAGAAAGAAGAAAACCACATAGACACATAGAACACAGATTTATATTAATCTTCAGAAAGAGATTGTTTGGGGAGAAGAAAAACCACGGAGACAGGGAGAAAACGGAGGAATAGCATTGTCCCGTAAAACAGGTGTCTGGCTTTATTTAAGATCAGAAGTTGATTCATTCAACCAATCAGCCGATTTGCCAATACAATCTATAATATTAAACCGTGAATCTCCTTGCTCTCCATTCCTCCAAGGTTAAAAAACCTAAAAATGAATCTTATTGACTGGCCGGCATAAACCTAAATTGTTACTTTTGCGCATCTTTTGTTAAACGAATAACAAACCATATTTAATCAACACAACATGAAAAATATTCTTGTCATCGGATCTGTAGGACAGATTGGCTCGGAACTAACCATGGAATTGCGCAAACGCTATGGTAATAATAACGTAGTGGCCGGATATCGGGCTACAAAACCAACAGGTGAACTCCTTGAATCGGGGCCTGCCGAAGTGGTTGATGCCACGAATGCCCAGCAGATATCCGATGTAGTCAAAAAATTTAAGATTGATACGATTTACAACCTGGCAGCTATTTTGTCGGCAGTTGGCGAAAGCAAACCACAGGTAGCCTGGAATATCGGTATAGGCGGTTTGATGAATTGCCTTGAAGTTGCAAGGGAATTCAACTGTGCCCTTTCCACACCAAGTTCAATCGGTGCTTTCGGGAGCAGCACACCACTGGACAACACCCCACAGGACACAATCCAGCGCCCGGGAACAATGTATGGTGTAACTAAAGTAACCGGTGAATTGCTGAGCGACTATTACCATAAACGTTTTGGTGTTGATACCCGTTCGGTACGCTATCCAGGCATTATTTCCAATGTAACACTCCCTGGCGGGGGAACCACTGATTACGCAGTTGAGATTTATTATGCTGCTGTTAAGACTAAAAAATTCACCTGTCCCCTTGGACCTGGCACTTTCCTCGATATGATGTATATGCCTGATGCTTTGGAGGCCGGAATCGACCTGATGGAAGCTGATCCTTCAAAACTGGTACATCGTAATTCATTTAACGTAACAGGAATGAGTTTTAACCCGGAAATGATCGCTGCAGAAATCAAAAAGCATATCCCTGATTTCGAAATGACTTACGAAGTTGAACCAGTTAAACAGGCCATTGCCAATTCATGGCCCAATTATATGGATGATAGTTGCGCCCGTAAAGAATGGGGCTGGAATCCTAAATGGAACTTACAAACAATGACCGTTGATATGCTGAAAGTTATCGGCGAAAAATACAGAAAAGGATTGATCTAAAAACTCAAGATTGTCATTGATCAAAAGGGCATTCAGATCGGATGCCCTTTTTTCAGAACTTTGCATCACAAAATCAGAGTATTTTCACTCTGGTTTTTCATCTTAAAATTTGGGAAATTTTCATGAATATAGCAGCACTCGTTTCTGGAGGTGTGGACAGTTCAGTGATGCTTCACTTGCTGAAGGAACAGGGTCATGAACCCACAGTTTTCTATATACGCATAGGGATGAAGGACGAAGAGGGTTTCCTTGATTGTCCTTCGGAAGAGGATATCGAGATCACTACTTTTCTCGCACGTAAGTATGGGCTCAAAATGGAGGTTGTTTCACTTCAGGAAGAATATTGGGACTCGGTAATAGCTTACACACTGGATGCAGTGCGCAAAGGGCTCACTCCCAATCCTGATGTGATGTGCAATAAACTCATCAAATTCGGGAGTTTCGATGAAAAATATGGTAATGGTTTTGACCGGATTGCCACAGGTCATTATGCCAGCATCATCGAAAAAGATAGCTTCACTTTTCTCGGGACCGCAAAAGACAGCCTGAAAGATCAGACTGATTTCCTGGCACAAATTACTTACAAACAACTTTGCCGTTCGATGTTTCCTGTCGGCTCTTATATGAAAAGCGAAGTCCGAGCAATTGCTACAGCAGCAAACCTTCCTAGTGCCGGAAGAAAAGACAGCCAGGGAATTTGCTTCCTTGGTAAAATCAACTATAATGATTTCCTGAAACATTATGTAGGTGAGAAGGAAGGATGGATTGTTGAACTGGAAACAGGCAAAAAACTTGGTAAACATAAAGGCTACTGGTTTCATACCATAGGCCAGCGCAAGGGTTTAGGGTTGAGCCTTGGACCTTGGTTCGTGGTGAAGAAGGATGTGGATTCCAATACCATATTTGTTTCAAACGGCTATGACCCTATGGCGCAATACGGGCAGATGATCGGTTTATCGAATTTCAGTTTTTTAACACGCAATCCCTGGCCCGATCTTGATGAACCAAGGCGTATAATGTTTAAAATAAGGCACACACCTGAATTTACATCAGGAACAATCAAAGCCGAGGGGGCAATGCTTGTGTTATATTCAGATGAGCCCGTTTCAGGTATTGCCGCCGGACAATTCGGGGTAATCTATGATGAAGAAGCAACGATTTGCCTGGGAAGCGGCGTAATTGATTAATTCTATCCAGTATTGGTAAATAAAATTGATTTTGATGAATAAGACAATAAAATATTTCTTTGTAATCCTGATCGCTTTAGCTGCTTGTAAATCAGAACCGGCATACCGAAAGATCAAATCCCTTCAGGGAAATACGTGGAATCGTTTTGACAATCAGGTTTTCGAAATACCCGTTAACGAAACGGGAAAATCGTATGATATTTTCCTTACAATGAAGCGAACAGCCGATTATCCGTATGATGAACTTCCAGTGAATGTGGTATTACAAACACCGTCCGGCGAGGAACGTATTCATGAATTCACATTCAAACTGAGACAAAGCCTTAAAGAATCAGATCTGGAAAAAGAAGATTCCCTGACTTCGGAATTCCAGTTATGGAAGGAGATACTATTAAGCGACAAGGGTAAATGCACAATTACGATCGAAAATCTGATTCCAAAAATTGCAACTCCGGGAATTGCAAGCATTGGAATTGTAATGAAGAAATCCAGAGGGAATTAGTCGGAAAATTCCCAGGAAGAAAGCATACATTCAGCATTCCTGCGGTCCTGATATAACTGGCTTTTTAAAAGATCGAGATTGCCGAATTTCTTTTCATCGCGGATGCGGTCAATCAGATGCAAGGTCAATTTCTCGAAATAGATGTCGGTATCAAAATCAAAAATATTAGCTTCTACTGTAAGTTCATGTCCGTTGATGGTAGGCCTGATACCGATGTTGCTCATTCCTTTGTAAGTGCTGCCATTCCATGAAATCAGGGTAGCATAAACACCTTTTTCAGGAATGAGTTTATGTGAATCCTCAACATGAATATTTGCTGTCGGGAATCCGATTAATTTACCGATCTGGTTGCCCCTGACCACATTTCCACTTAGCGTATATGGATATCCCAGGAGTTTATTTGCATGATTAACCGCTCCTATCTCCAACTCATGCCTGATAAGTGATGAACTTACTGGTTTGCCTTCAAGTTTAAACGCCGGTACTTTTTCAATGGTAAAATCGTATTGTCTGCTTAGTTTGCGAAGCAGTCTAAAATTACCACCCGCATCTTTACCAAATGAATGATCGTGTCCTGTAAAAATAGTTCGCATACCTATTGTTTCAAACAATATGTCCCGAATAAATTCTTCTGCAGACAAAGCTGCAAATCCCATGGTAAAAGGAATTATCAACAACTGGTCGATTCCAGCCAAACGAAAATGCTCAATACGCTCATCATAAGTATGTAAGAGTTTTACTTCAGAATTTTTAGTTAAAACCAGACGCGGATGCGGATGAAATGTAACAACAAGCGAAGGACAATCCTGCAATCTTGCTGACTGGACAACTTTCCCAAGAATGCGTTTGTGCCCCTTATGCACTCCATCGAACATGCCGACAGTTACTACAGGTCGTTTACCAACGGTATATGCTGAGATCTGGGTGAATATTTCCACAATAACAGGAAAGAATAATTATTTGCGACCAATAAGGTCATTTTCAGCCAGGTAAGCGGCAATTTGAATGGCATTGGTGGCAGCACCTTTTCGCAGATTATCGGAGACAATCCATATATCCAGCGTATTGGGCTGTGATTCATCTCTTCGTATGCGTCCGACAAATACCTCATCGCGGCCTTCTGCATAACGTGGCATCGGATAAACAGCCTGTTCAGGATCATCCTGAACAATTATCCCACGGCTGGAAGCAAGCAGGCTGCGTATTTCTTCAATGTCGAAATTGTTTTCAAATTCCACATTTACTGCTTCCGAATGACCACCCATCACCGGTACCCTCACTACAGTAGAGGTGATGCGAATTTTGGGGTCACCCAGGATTTTGCGCGTTTCATACACAAGTTTCATTTCCTCTGAAGTATATCCATTGGGCATAAAAGAGCCGCCATGCGGGAAAAGGTTAAGATCGATAGGATGGGGGTAAGCCATACTGCCGCTTGCACCTTTCCGTTCATTGTTCAGTTGCTGCACGGCTTTGACACCTGTGCCGGTAACTGACTGATATGTCGAAATCACAAGGCGTTTAATCCCATACCGGCGATGGAGCGGGGCCAATGCAAGTACAAGTTGAACAGTAGAGCAATTTGGGTTTGCAATAATCTTATGAAAAGGCTTAAGAATGTGAGCATTAATTTCAGGAACAATTAATGGAACATCTTCATTCATCCGCCATGCCGAGCTATTATCGATAACGGTTGTGCCGGCTTTGGCAAAAACAGGAGCCCATTCGATTGATGTAGATGCACCGGCTGAAAATACAGCAACATCCGGGCACCTGGCAACAGCCTCTTTCATCCCGACAACCTGAAATTTCATGTTGTTGTATACAATCTCTTTGCCCACCGATCTCTCAGAAGCTACCGGGATGAATTCAGTTATCGTATTCCATGGAAGGTAGCGCCCTTCTTCCAGCACTTTAATCATTACATTGCCTACCAGTCCGGTAGCCCCAACAACCGCAATCTTCATAGCTGATAATCTTTGATATTTGATACCCGTATTTTCAACAAAAATACTATATTTACAAAAGATAGTACGACACTAAACTTTCCGGTATATGAAAAAGCTGTTGTATTCCCTGTTCATTCTGTTACCTATGCTTGCTTCGGCCCAGATAACGGACAATTTTTCGGATGGTGATTTCACCAACAATCCAATCTGGAGCGGAGATCAGACGCAATTTATAGTAAATACAGCTGGCCAGCTTCAACTTTCATCATCAGGCGAAAATATTTCTTACCTGGCAACGCCTTTAGTTTTTTCCGACAGCAACGAATGGAGGATTTGGATAAAACTTTCATTCAGTCCGTCTGACAACAATAATGCCCGAATTTACCTTGTTTCAGACCAGGTCGACGTTAAAGGATCATTAAACGGTTACTATCTCAAACTTGGCGAAAATCTGGCGCTTGATGCTATTGAGTTATACCGGCAAAGCGGTAATATAAGTTCATTGATTTGTCGTGGAACTGAGGGATTAATTTCTACCTCATTTGCAATTCGTATCCGTGTTACACGAAGCTCATCGGGATTATGGAAAATATTTGCCGACCCTGCCGGTGGACAAAACTTCATGCCAGAGACTTCCGGTATTGATAATACTTATAATACTTCGGGATGGTTTGGTGTGTACTGCAAATATACCAGCAGCAACAGCAATAAGTTCTATTTCGATGATGTATATGCAGGACCTGTAATTGTTGATGTTGTCCCACCTGAAGCAATTTCTGTTTCTGCTATTTCAGAAGTTAGCGTTGATGTTTCATATTCTGAATGCGTTGAATCATCTTCTGCTTCAAATATTGCCAATTATACAGCAACTCCCGGAGCTGGTCATCCAATATCGGCCACTCCTGATCTGACAGACAATACACTTGTGCATCTGGTCTTCTCACAGCCCTTTGCCAGTGGAACACTTTATACGCTCAATATTGACGGGGTTCGCGACTTGGCAGGCAATTCCATACAACATTCCGAAAAGCAATTCGCTTATTATAAACCTTCGGCTTTCGATGTTTTGATTAACGAGATTATGGCTGATCCCGATCCACCTGTTAATCTCCCAAATTTCGAATATGTGGAACTTTTCAACCGCAGCAGTTACCCGATTAACCTTGAAGGTTGGACTCTGATGCTGGGATCTTCCAAAAAAGACTTGACAGGAATCTCAATGCAACCCGGAACTTTTTTAATTCTTGCCGATGAAGATGCCAGACCGGCCCTTGAAAGTTATGGTGCTTTTGCAGGATTCACGAGCTTTGCCGTTACCAATACCAGCGGTGATATTGTCCTGCTTGATGCCGGAGGACATATGATTCACAATGTCAGCTATACTGACGATTGGTACCACGATAATTACAAAAAAGAGGGCGGATGGTCGCTGGAACTGATCGATCCTATGAATCCCTGCGGTGACGCAGAAAACTGGAAAGCCTCAACCGATCAGGATGGCGGAACCCCTGGAATGCAGAATTCCGTCATTGCCGCTAACCCTGACATAATTCTACCTCAGATTCAACGGATAACTGTTGATGATTCTGTTTCCCTTACTGTTTTTTTTACAGAATCTATGGATAGTGTCATCATGATGAATCCTGCAACATATATGATTGACAATAATATTGGCAATCCATTAACAGTGCTGTCACATTTTCCGGATTACAAATCAGTTTCACTTGGTCTGGTTGATCCTCTTAGCGCCGGAATCACATATACACTAACACTTATACAGCAGATGAAGGATTGCGCGGGCAACTTAACTGCCACCGAAAGTAGGGCCAGTTTTGCAATCCCATCAACCGTTTCACCACTTGATATCGTGTTAAATGAAGTTCTTTTTAATCCCAAAGCGACCGGTGTTGATTTTGTAGAGATTTATAACCGTTCATCCAAAGTAATAGATCTGCGGAATCTTACACTTTCTAATATTGACACTGCATCAGGTATTTTAACTTCTGTGAAAAATATTACTGACGAAGGTTACCTCTTTTTCCCGGGAAGCTATGTCGTATTAACATCTGATCCTGATATCATTAAATCAGAATATTATACATCAAACCCATCAGGTTTTCTCAAAATGGAAGCACTCCCTGGTATGAATAATGAAGATGGGACAATTGCTATTTCACACAAGAACGGAGAAGTAATTGATTACTTTGCTTACAATGCTTCCATGCAATTTGCCTTGCTCAAAAGTGTTGATGGTGTGTCGCTTGAGCGACTCAGTGCATCCAGACCTACGCAAGATGCCTCCAACTGGCATTCAGCAGCTGAAACTGTTGGTTTTGCAACGCCCGCCTACCAAAATTCCCAAACATCCGGTGAATTGACAGGTGGAAACCCTCTGGCTTTAACACCAGAAATTTTCTCTCCTGACAATGATGCTCATAATGATTATCTGAACATTGCCTATACATTTGATACTCCGGGATACATGGTGAATATAGCAGTGTATGATGCTTCGGGAAGGTTAATCCGGAACCTTGTAGATAATGAGATGTGTGGCATTTCTGGGGTCTTCTCCTGGGACGGGCTCACCAACGACCGCCAAAAGGCAGCGATTGGGTACTACCTGATCTATACAGAGATTTTTGATCTCAAAGGAAACGTTAAGCATTATAAAAATACTGCTGTGCTGGGTGGTAAACTATAAAAAGCTAATGAATTGTACAAGCCATGGTTGCAACACTCACTTTTACTTCAGGAACTTTTAATAATATTAATGCGCACGCCTCTATCGTTGCACCAGTGGTAATAACATCATCAACCAACAACAGGTGCTTCCCCCGGAGATTATATTCATCACGGATCGCGAAGATTTCTTTTACATTTTCCCAACGGCTGAATCGTGATTTTCGGGTTTGCGTTTCGGACGCCAATGTCCGGTAAAGTGAATGAGCATCCAGTTTTGCAGGCATAGATGAACACAACCCTAAGGCAAATTGCTCACTTTGGTTGTAACCCCTCTTCTTATGCTTCGAGCGGTGAAGCGGGACAGGAATAACAAAATCAATACCGCTGAATAAATGCGATTCAAGTAATTCCTGCCCATAGAGTTTACCGATGTAAACTCCAATTTCCCGGTGACCTTTGTATTTAAGCTGGTGAATTAAATGCTGCACCTTACCACCTTTACCAAAATAATAATATGCAGCAGCAGAGACTAATGGAATTCTTCCCCAGAAAATACGGCTAACAGGGTTATCGGCTTCCTTATGAAAATTCGTTTTTGGAAGATGGAAAAGACAATATGTGCAAATTGTATCTTCATTCCTGAATAATGTATTGCCACAAGCCAAACATATTCGTGGATAGAATAACGAAATCAGATCATCGATGTAACGAGCCGCTTTCATATTTCTCTTTAATAGGGCAACAGGTAGCAGATAAC
>Ga0302293_10001337_pt1 | contig 12260 bp, 11 predicted proteins | sample III_Fen_N2_2_FD_198758 | JGI IMG/M metagenome (GOLD analysis project Ga0302293, IMG submission 198758) | Peat permafrost microbial communities from Stordalen Mire near Abisko, Sweden - III_Fen_N2_2 | ecosystem: Environmental > Terrestrial > Soil > Wetlands > Permafrost | place: Sweden: Abisko... | reverse complement strand
CTAATTTGATTGTATTTCCATCAGTTGTTATTCTATTTCCATCTATATCGATCTTGTATCCATCTAATTTTATTTCATTTTCATCTATATTTGTTTTATATCCATCTAATTTGATTGTATTTGCATCTATATTTGTTGTATTAGCATTTATAATTATTCTTTTTACATCTAATGTTATTGATTTTCCATCAATTTCCTTTTCTGTTTTTTCTTTATCTAAAATGAAGCTTTCCTCGCGGTCGACTTTAAATTGCATGCGCTGGCCATTTTCATCGAGAATGTACTCCGGACGATAATTGATCGTATTCTCAAACATTTGCACCGGCGCTGGATCGAGCGCCGAATTGACGCGGCCCCATTTACCAACAGCCACTTCCACTTCAGGAATGGCCGACAGCCGTTTGTCAAGTGTTTCGACGTATTCCAGATTTTTTTGAATTCCTGAGTGCGGCATACTGGTTGGCATTAGCAGGAACGAACCTTCGTTGAGCGAGGGCATAAATTCCTTGCCGGTTCCGGGAAATAGCTTTTCAGGAGTTTGCCAAAGCGATGTTTGCCTGATGTTTTTCCAGCCCACTTTTTCTACGCCGGAAGCTATCACCCCGAAAGTTCTGTCAAAACCCTGCCATGCCAATAAACCGAAAATCAGCGTGACAATCGGAATGATCAGAAATTTCCATTTGTTTTCCAAAGCCCAGCGCATGATGTTTTCATAAAAATGAACCATCGACATCAGGGCGACAAGAATCACTGCGATAATACCAGTCACGAACAGGTAATTCACCAGCGTGCTGTTGTGTGCGCCGAGTGGAAGCCACTCAATGGTGAGATACCAGGCTGCCACGAGTACTGTAATGCCAATGTTGATGTAATTCGGAAATTCTTTTCGAGGTTCAGGCCAGCGGTCGTCGAGCAAATTGTTGATGCCGATTGCCACCAAAGCCAGAGCAGGCCAGGTTTGCCAGAAAATCACAAACGTAAAACCTGCCAAAATCAGGCAACCGTTCCAGATTTTGCGGATCTTTTTGGTGTCGAACCGAATATTGAAGAAGATGTAAGTTAAAGTCGGCAACACTACGATTCCCAGGATGAATGCTGCAATCAGCGCGAAAGTTTTGGTGAAGGCCAACGGGTGAAACAGTTTTCCTTCGGCGGCCTGCATGGCAAAAACTGGCAGAAAACTCACGATGGTAGTGGCAATGGAGGTGACCACCGCGGCACGCACTTCAGTTGTTGCCTGATAGATCACCGAAATCAGTTTCTTCCCCCGGATACTTTTGTTTTCGGGCATTTCCAAATGTCGGAGTATATTCTCCACATCCACAATCCCGATATCGACCATTACACCAATTGCGATAGCAATACCTGAAAGAGCAACTACATTGGCTTCAATTCCGAAAAGCCGCATCAGGATGAAAGTCATCAAGACGCCAATGGGCAACAATCCGGCGACAATCAGCGATGCCCGAAGGTTCATGACCAAAATGATAATCACCAGGATGCTGATCAGGATTTCGTGCGAAAGAGCCGATTCGAGCGTTCCGATGGTTTCCTTGATCAAACCGGTGCGGTCGTAAAACGGCACAATGGTAACTTTCGAAACAGTTCCATCCGGCAAAGTCTTTTGCGGCATACCGGCTTCCAGTTCCTTGATTTTGTCCTTGACATTGTTGATCACATCCATCGGGTTGGAGCCGTAACGGGCAACTACAACCGCGCCAACTGCCTCCGAACCTGCTTTATCCAGACCACCACGACGGGTTGCCGGGCCAAATGCCACATTCGCCACGTCTTTGATGCGCACCGGAACATTATTCCGGACAGCAACCACCGAAACCTCAAGATCTTCCAGATTTTTCACATAACCCAAACCGCGGATAATGTATTCTACATTGTTCAATTCGATGGTTTCGGCGCCAATATCGAGGTTGCTTTTGCGCACGGCATTCATCACATCCATGGTCGAAACATTGAATGCTTTCAGCGCTTCAGGATTGAGATCGACCTGATATTCTTTAATGAAGCCGCCGACAGAAGCCACTTCTGAAACACCTTCAGCAGTGGTTAATCCGTATTTGACGTAGAAATCCTGAATGGTGCGCAATTCCTGAGGGTCCCAGCCACCGTTTGGTTTGCCGGTTTTCGGGTTGCGACCTTCGAGCGTGTACCAGAAAATTTGTCCAAGCGCCGTTGCATCGGGGCCCAACGTGGGCTGCACTCCGGAAGGCAAAGTACCCGATGGCAGCGAATTCAGTTTTTCGAGAATTCGCGAGCGGCTCCAGTAAAATTCTACGTTATCTTTGAAGATGATGTAGATGAACGACATTCCGAACATGGAGGTACTGCGAATGGTCTGCACACCGGGAATACCCAGCAAGGCCGTGGTTAACGGATAGGTTACCTGATCCTGAATGTCTTTCGGCGAACGACCCATCCATTCGGTAGCCACAATCTGCTGATTTTCTCCAATATCCGGAATGGCATCCACCGCAATCGGATCGCGTGGGAAAAAATCGGATTTCCAGTTAAACGGCATAAATACCAGTCCCAGAACCACAAATGCGATCAGGAACAGAAAGGTAATCAGCCTGTTTTCGAGAAAATATTTGACAAGTCGGTTAAACATGAAAAGAATTTGAAAATTTGAAAATTTGAGAATTTGGAGATGAGAAAACTTGAAGATTGATTTCTTTAATCTCCAAATCTTCACATCTCCACATCTTCACATCTTTTACCGGTATTTACAGCAACCGGGAAGCTTGGCGTACACTTTATCGTCAGCTTTATACTTTTCGGTATCGTGACCTACAGCAGCGATTTTCTTTTGGATGTCGTCGCTTTTAACTTTTGCCGGATCGTAAACTAAGGTAAGTAGTTTAGTGGTTTTGTCCCAGCTGGCCTTGCTTACACCGTCAACTTTGGCAGCTTTTTCGATACGTGCCTGACAACTTTCACAGTTGCCCGAAACTTTGATAGTTTCAGTTTTTGTGGAAGTCATGTCCATTTTCGAATTTGAACTGGTTTTTGACATGTCCATTTTCGAATGATCGGTCATTTGGGCGAAAGAGTTTGAACCCAGAACTATTGACAATAAAGCGATTGTGATAATTTTTACAGTTTTCATGATATTTTGTATTTGATGTTTTTAAATTGAATTAATTGCCACGAAGGCACCAGGTCACAAAGAAAAATAGCATAATCTCTTTGTGAAACTTCGAGCCTTTGAGTCTTTGTAGCTAAACGAAAGATCTTAAGGAAATTAAAACATCAAATACGGAAAACGCATATTTTGGGCAAGCTCACAGCACTGGCCGCGAAGAAGCCCGATGGATAAACATCTTTATAAAGATGGGTAAATGGAGCTGTTAAATGAAGTAAACTATTTTCAGGAATAGCATAAACGTGCAAAACGGTCTGCGAAAATGCCTTGAATCCATAAAGCGAGGGTGAAAAATTGTGATCGACCGCATAGACCGACACTTTGTTATGGCAGCAACTTGATTTTACGTGGTTGCCAGGCTGCGTGCAGTTATCAGTCGAACTTTCCATGCCGCATGATGCAATTTGTCCCAAAACAGAAACTTTCGAATCGGCAAGCTCACCTCCGCAGTAATGTCTGGAAATGGTAAGCTGCATGCCCGAAAGCAACATCAGCAAGGCAATTGATATGGAAAGTATTTTTTTCATTTAACTTCAAAACACCTTGAATTGTCAAAATGTTTTTCAAAGGTAGATTTATTTTAATTGGATGGACTTCAACTTGCTGTCTGTTAGGAAAAATTAACAAAATTGTCAATTATAAAGCAACTTAAATTTCAAGGTTAAGTTAGTTGCCGAAAATCAACTCCGGAAATTGTTCGCGACCATATTATTCTTCGGACTGACAAGTTTTTGTACCTGATCGGGAAATAAAATTTAGGAATAAGGAAATAGAAAAGAGTAAAAAATTCATAATCGAGTTCCAATATTCAGGTCTGCAACAAACCGGGAATAACCAGGTTAACCGATTGTCGATATTCAATGCAGACCTGGAACTTGCCTGTTTGCCGGTGAGGCAGGAACCCCGGAACCTGGAACTGACAGATACCACGGTTCCACCAATTCCGGTAGCGCCATCCGGATTCGCCATTCCTTCGGAAAGTAGTTGTTGGCGCGGTTTCCAAGGTTTTTAACGAAGCCAAGCGGCACTTCCTGGTACTGAACCACCATCCAGCCTTTGGTTGTTGAATCGATACGGATTTCATCTTTTTTCTGGAAAAGCAAAGCATCGCGCAGGTTGAGTTCAACCGTTTCAAAAATCGCAGGATTACGGTCAATTGACAGCGCAAAAGTATGTTCAGGAAGGATGTCATTCTTTTTAAACTGAGCCACTGGCAGTCCAAAGCTGATGACACGCAGTTGTTCCATCAACGCATTCAGCACCGGAATTTTGTTTTCAGGAAAGGCAATCAGGAATTCACTTTTGGCGAAAAATTCCGAATTTGTTGTGCTCAGCCAGTTTCTGATTTCAGAAAACTGTTTTGGCATTTTTTCAAGTCTCGATTTTATTTTCTTCGGAATAGGGTAGAAGTCGCATCCATCTTTTTTTCGGATCAATGTCAGGAAAAAACCTTCGCCTTTTACTTTGTGAGGAAGGAAACGATACCCAACTAAACCATCGGTCTCAAATTCTTCGGCGCCCCAATTTTCCTGAAGCGGAATCCGGATGCTTTCAAAATCGTTGTTTTCAGCCAGCCACTTCAGATTTTCCTCGTTTTCAGCCGGATTAAAGGTGCAGGTGCTGTAAATCAGGTAGCCACCGTTTTTTAAGGCAGGCCAAATATCAGCCAGAATCCGTCGTTGGCGCGTGGCACACAGGTTGGTATTATCGACTGACCACTGTTGAATAGCCGAAGCGTCGCGGCGGAAAAGTCCTTCTCCGGAGCAGGGCGCATCAACCAGAATCACATCGAATAATCCTTCCAAACAACTGAAGTCAGCCGGATCGTTGCTGCAAACTACGACATTTTGATGTCCCCATTTGCGAATGTTCTCATCCAAAACCGACACACGCGACCGAATCACTTCGTTTGAAACAAGCAAATCGTTATTGTTTAGCAAACTGAGCAGATGCGTCGATTTTCCGCCGGGTGCAGCGCATAAGTCCAGAACAATCCGATTTTCAGCGTGTTCGGTCTGTTTGAAAGCTTGCTCTATAAACATCGAACTGGCTTCCTGAACGTAATAGGCTCCGGAATGGAAAATCGGATCCAACGTAAACGAAGGCCTCTGGTTCAGAAAAATACCAGTTTCGCACCACGGAATTCGTGCTGAATCAGTTGGTACCCTGAATTTATGTGGATTGATTCGTAAACTTATGGCCGGAGCCTGATCAATGGATTGCACAAACCATTCAAAATCAGCAGGAAACTGTTCTTTTATTCGCTCTAAAAAGGCGACTGGCAATATTTCGGAAGTCTTTTCGATGGTTTTTTGAGTTTTATTTTGATATTTGCCGGCAAGATAATTGGATTGAGTTAGAAAAACAACTTGGAGTAAAGGTCATTTATCGTCATTATGTTGTAAAAACAATAAATGACAATGAATAATCACCAATTGATTCATTATATTTCCTTGAATATTAATTGAATATAGATATCGCTATGGTTGATCAGGATATGGTTTCAGGCCTAAATAAACAGGCCGATGCAGCCAATTTGGTTGGTATGTTGGAGCAAGTTGCTTTGCAATTTCCGGGGAAAGCAGTTTTTACAACCAGTTTTGGTATTGAAGATCAGGTAATTACCGATATGATTTTCAGCAATAATCTGAACATCAAAGTGGTGACTCTGGACACTGGTCGGCTGTTTGAAGAAACCTATAAAGTACTGAACCGCACGATTGAAAAATATGGAAAATCCATTGACGTGTATTTTCCTAAAAATGAATCGGTTGAAAAAATGATTACCGAAAAAGGTCCGTTGAGTTTCTATTTATCGCTCGAAAACCGTAAGGAATGCTGTCGCATCCGCAAAGTTGAGTCACTGACCCGTGCACTGGATGGCAAGGAATGCTGGATTACCGGTTTGCGCGCTTCGCAGTCGGAAAACCGCCACGATTTGGACTTTTTCCTTTGGGATGCTGGATTCAATCTGGTTAAATTCAATCCTCTTTTACATTGGTCGCTCGAAGATTGCCAAAAATATGTGAAGGATAACAATGTGCCTTATAACGTTTTACACGACCGCGGTTTTGTAAGCATCGGCTGTGCACCCTGCACACGCGCCATTCAGCCCGGCGAAGATTTCCGCGCCGGTCGTTGGTGGTGGGAAAGTAACTCGAAGAAAGAGTGCGGGTTACATACACATCAGGAATAGACATAATATTAAATAGATTGTTGCTTTTGAACCTTCCATCGTTTCTAATGTTAATACTGCTTTAAAACATAAACGAATGATTGAGTTTGAGTTAGAACAAGTACATTGGTGTTAACAAATTATATATGTTTGCGTACATCAAGTGCAAAGACATTGAATAAAACGATGAACTGATTTAAGTTCTCTAAATTATGGCTGAAGAACAATGAAAATTTGTCTTCTTTTTTTTGATTACTGTTAATCAAACAAGTTCAATATTAATTATTTATGAATAAGCTAATTACTTCTCACAAAAAAGAACAAAATCCATCATGGGGAGTTACTACTGATTCGTTCACTGGAGATGAATTAATTGAGGCATACTTTAAAGGTTGTAGTGAAGGTGTTGATCAATATAAAAAAGTGTTGCTTCAAAAGCTTAATGAAAATCTAAATCTCGCCCAGTTATTAGGATCTTCGTTTATTTCAAATCTTAATAGAAACGGAGTTATCTGTACTGCAGCTCATTTAAAATACTTGGATATTGAGCGATATAAGATAATTTTTGTTGTAAATCAAGATGTTTATTTTGACTTTGAACGCATGTATCCTTTTTATGAAATGGCTGAAGCGTTTGAAATGGAAAATAGCAATGATGATTTTAAGATTGATGTTGCTTTTATTCCGGAAGTTAAATCCATAAATAAACATCGGTTAGTTTCTGACGGATTCATATTTCACTACAATGGGGAACAGTCGTAACCTCGAACACGCTGAGCATAATGAAAAGGTTTATCGCTATCTTTGCAAAGAGCCTGAGTTTTGCGACTGGATTATTACAACCGCTTTCTATTCTGCAATTTACTACATCAGGCATTGGATGTTTCCGCTTGAGGTGACATTGAAAAATGGGAATACCCATAAATTTTCTGATTTTGAGTCGTTGTTTAATAGCTTCAAAAAAGATGGTGAAGGTCGGCATGGGTTTCAGTTAAACTGGGTTCGTGATCATTATGGTGCAATTAGTAAAAATTATCGTCGACTTTATGAACTATCAAATGAGGCTAGGTATATTAATTATCAATTTCCATCCAACAAAATAATCTCGGAAGTAAATGGACATTTAAAAGTAATACGTTTATTCTGCAGAGCTGATAAATAAAACTTTTTGAATTTTCCTCATTTCTTTATTTATTCAGAATTTCCCTTCCAAATGGCGTTAGCGCCAGCGAGACCAGCTTGAAATGTTGTTTAGCCCAGGGAATTCCGATGATGGTGATTCCCAGTAATATTCCAAAAATCAGATGAGTTAAGGCAATCCAGATTCCGCCAATAAGCAGCCAAATCAGGTTCATGATGGTTGATAGGCAGCCCGGTGCCGATGGTTTGTAGCCAATTGTTTTGCCGAAGGGCCATAAAGCAAGCATGGCCAGTTTAAAAGCCTGAAGTCCAAATGGTATGCCAACGATGGTGATACAAAGTAGAAAACCGGCAACCATATATTCAACAAAGACCAAAAAACCACCAAATACCAGCCAAATCAGATTTCCTAGGGTGCTCATGATGTTTGATTTTTGAATTTTCACGAAAGGTACAATTTTTTGGTTCATCATTTTAACTTTTGGCTAATTCTGTTCGGTTCATGAAATGTGCAACTATCGATGGCCAATTGATTGTCTATCTTTGCCTTTCTGAAAAGGTTGTAGAATTTATTTTATTGTAAAGAAAGAAACCGGATGAAGAAATATTTTTCAAATGAGGCTTTTGATGTGATGCACATTCGCAATTTCCGCTTGTTTCTGGCATACAGGTTTTTTATGACTGCTGCCATATTGATGCAAGCCGTAATTGTGGGCTGGCAGTTATACGGCATCACCAAAAACCCGCTTTCATTGGGTATGATCGGTCTCACCGAAGTAATTCCACAGGTGAGCATCGCGCTGTTTGCCGGTCATTTTATTGATATCTGGGATCGTAAAAAAATCATTTTCCACACCAGTTTCCTTTTGCTGATTGGTTCTGCTATTTTGTTAAGTTCGAGCATTGATTCAGAAATGACCCGGTTTTTAGCAGGAACAGCCCCCATTTTCGTCACCATATTTTTGGTCGGATTGGTTCGTGGAATACTGATGCCTGCCCATACGGCTTTGCTGGGGCAGTTGGTTCCGCGTGAATTATTGACCGGAGCGGCAACCTGGGGAAGTACTGTCTGGCAGGTGGCAGCAGTTACCGGACCTGCATTGGGTGGTTTGATTTATGGCTTTTTTGGCATCGTTCCGGCCTATTTGTTGGTTTTTACTTTTTTCCTGATTTGTGTTGTTCTTATCTTTTTTATCAAAAGCCCGGGAAAAGTTGTTCGGGATGAAAACCGTGATGACCGGATTTTTGCCAGTATTTCGGAAGGAATTCGCTATGTATTTAAAAATCAAGTGCTGTTAGGCGCTTTTTCGCTCGACATGTTTGCCGTTTTGTTTGGAGGTGCAGTTGCTATGCTACCGGTTTTTGCTTCCGATATTCTGAAAGTTGGACCTGAAGGATTGGGAATTCTTCGCGCGTGTCCGGCTATTGGCGCGATTTTGATGTCGGTGGTGCTGACTTTTTATCCACCCGTCAAACATTCAGGAAGACAAATGATGATTAGTGTGGCTGGTTTTGGTCTTTGCATGATCGTCTTTGCTTTATCGAAAAATATTTACTTTTCTGCAGCCTGCCTTTTGTTAAGTGGTTCCTTCGATTTTGTGAGTGTGGTTGTCAGAAGCAGTATTCTTCAGTTATTTACTGCCGACGAGATGAAAGGTCGGGTATCGTCTGTCAACAGTATTTTCGTAGGTTCGTCGAATGAATTGGGCGCTTTTGAATCGGGCGCCGCAGCCAGCTTGTTGGGATTGGTTCCTTCGGTCATTTTCGGTGGAGCAATGACCTTGATTGTAGTCGGAGTTGCTTCCGTTTCTGCTCCCAAACTTAGACATTTATCGTTGCGCGAATGTGCTGAGAATTAATGAATAAGAAAAAAGGAAATGGAAAAGAGAAAAAGCTTATCCGCCGTTTCTCATTTCTCATTTCCATTTTTCTATTTTCTGTTTTCAAACTTTTACGGTCTTCCATTTTCCTTTCCGGAAGAAATACCAGGCCGTGAGGGTAAGTGAAGTTTCGGCAATTACAATGGCGATGCAAATTCCATAAATCTTCATGCCAAACACGATGGCGAGCAAATAAGCCAATGGTATTTCGAGGAGCCAGAAGCAGAAAAAGTTGATCCTGGTTGGAGTTACGGTGTCGCCACTACCATTAAATGCCTGTGTCATAACCATTCCAAGCGCATAAGAAACAAATCCGATGCTGATGATCTTCAAGCTAACAGAGCCATTGGCTATCACATTCGGATCGTTGATAAACAAGCGAATAAATGTTTCAGGAAAAAGCATCAGAATAACTCCGACCGATCCGAGCAAAATCATGTTCGCGAATGCTGTAATCCAGACGGTCCGTTCAGCTCTTTCGGGCTGTTTGGCTCCAAGGTTTTGCCCGACCAGTGTTGAGGCGGCATTGCTCAAACCCCAGGATGGTAACAGCGCAAAGACGACTATCCGAATCGAAATGGTGTAACCGGCCATTACTTCCGAACCTAATACAGCGATGATGCGGTAGAGGGCAATCCAACTTGACGTAGCAATAATATTCTGAAGTATCCCGCCAGCCGCAAGTTTGAACAGTTTAATCATAACTTTCACCTTGATTTTTAAATGATGAAGTTCGAGCTTGATTCTTTTGTTTCCGTAAAACAAAAGATAAAACTGGTAGCAAACTCCTATTCCTCGACCGGTTGTGGTGGCAACCGCAGCGCCCATCAATCCGAGCTTGGGGAACGGACCAATGCCGAAGATCAGTAGGGGATCGAGCAGGATGTTGATCAGGTTTGCCATTATCAAAACGCGCATCGAAACGGCTGCATCGCCCGAACTACGGAAGATTGCATTGATAATAAACAATAACATTATAACAGCGTTTCCTCCGAACATGACCGTTGGGAAAAGATAGCCGGCTTCCGCCATTTCGTTGGAAGCTCCCATTAACAATAAAAATTCTTTGGCATAAATAACACCCGGAATAGCAATCAGGACAGAAACCATAAAGCCTGAAACAATGGCCTGAAATGCAGCAACGCCGGCCTTTTCCGGTCTTTTTTCACCAATCCGGCGGGCTACAATGGCGGTAGTGGCCAAACTCAGTCCCATACCGATGGCATAAACGATGGTCATACTCGATTCGGTAATTCCAACCGTCGCAACGGCATCGGCTCCCAGTTTTGAAACGAAAAATATATCGACAATGGCAAAAATCGATTCCATAATCATTTCCAGAACCATCGGGATGGAAAGAATGAGTAACGCCTTACCAATACTGTCGCTTGTGAAATCACGGTCGCTACCGGAAATAGCTTCTTTTATGTTGTCCCATAACGATCGTAACCGCATGGTTTTAAAAAAATCGAAAAATGATATAGCTCTTTTATCAGCCATGATAAAATGAATTAATGTGAAAAATGAAAATGTTTGGGTATTAACAAGCTGAATCCGCTTTCTGTCTGACAGAAATTAGAGGTTTGCGGGATAAAAGACCGCCGGAGTTGAAATGAGTTTCATAATTCGGCTTTTTTGAATTGATGCAAATATAAGAAAATATTCATTTGGAGCGATTTTGTCAGACACATTCATTTATCTTTGTGAGCATTCAAAACAACAAATTATGAGCGAACGACCCCTGATTTTGCTTACCAACGACGATGGTGTATCAGCAAAAGGATTAAAAGAACTGACCGAAGTTATGCGCCTGTTTGGAAATGTGGTGGTTGTTGCGCCCGATCGGCACATGTCGGGAATGTCGAATGCAATAACTGTCGATTTGCCGATTCGGGTAACTAAAACTGTCGATGAGGTTGGTTTTCAGGTTTATAAATGCACAGGCACGCCGGTCGATTGTATAAAACTCGCCATTCATCAATTGCTCGATGGTCCTCCAGATTTTATTGTTTCGGGCATCAATCACGGGGCGAATACGTCAATCAGTGTGGTTTATTCGGGTACCATGGGCGGAGCTTTAGAAGGTTGCATTCATAACATCCCTTCCATAGGTTTTTCTTTGAACGATTACGATCCGGAAGCCGATTTTTCGAGAGCTAAAATCTATGTAGCCCGTATCTTTCAGCAGGTGGCCGAAAATGGCCTTCCTCCTTTCGTTTGCCTGAATGTAAACATTCCGAAAGGCGAAATAAAAGGTATTCAGGTTTGTCGGCAAACGACCGGAAAATGGGTGGAAGAGTTTGATAAACGGACAGATCCGCATAAACGGGATTATTTCTGGATGGCCGGTTATTTTGAAAATCAGGAGGAAAATGTGGAAGGAACCGATGTCAACGCCCTTGAAACCGGTCATGTTTCGGTGGTTCCGGTAAACGCTGATATGACTTGCTATCAGACAGTTGAAAGTATGAAAGACTGGAGGTTTTGATATGAATCAACGAAAACGAATTTTATTCGATCGAATACTTACAGGTTGGTTAATCGGTACTTTCATTCCAATTGTTATTTTTTTGTTAACTTATCAGGTGAAATATAGTGAAATGGAATTCCGGATTTTTATTCAGAATATCTGGAAAATGAAGATATTCATGAAATTACTAAGTCTTTGCGTATTTCCGAATCTGGGCTTTTTCTTCTTTTTTTACCAACTAAAATATGATATGGCAGCTCGTGGCGTTATATTGGCAACCTTTATGTATGCCTTTTTTGTGTTGATTGTCAAATTGATTTGAACAGAGGTGAAAGTAACGGGATAAATATGCAATAGTCAGTATAATTGTCATTTATGGTTATTAACTTCGTACCATTCATGGTAAAAGCGAAGAAGAGATATCGATCAATGACG
>Ga0302293_10001336_pt1 | contig 12263 bp, 10 predicted proteins | sample III_Fen_N2_2_FD_198758 | JGI IMG/M metagenome (GOLD analysis project Ga0302293, IMG submission 198758) | Peat permafrost microbial communities from Stordalen Mire near Abisko, Sweden - III_Fen_N2_2 | ecosystem: Environmental > Terrestrial > Soil > Wetlands > Permafrost | place: Sweden: Abisko... | reverse complement strand
GTTCAGAAAATGTTGATCAGGGAGATATTGAAGTAACCAGCCTGGTTACTGGATAGCCGGAATAACTTTGATGGCACAGAGGATTTAGCCTCTGGAAAACGTTCACACAATTTTAATTTATTTCTGGGGAGATACCAAAGTGGCCAACTGGGGCAGACTGTAACTCTGCTGGCGTACGCCTTCGTAGGTTCGAATCCTGCTCTCCCCACAAAAGAAAGTTCAAAGTTCAAAGTTGAATGTAACCTGAAACTTTAAACTGCATTGCGGGAGTAGCTCAGTTGATAGAGCATTAGCCTTCCAAGCTAAGGGTCGCGAGTTTGAATCTCGTCTCCCGCTCAAAAGAAAAAGCATCATGAATTTGATGCTTTTTTGTTTTTTATGATGTGCTCTCTTTCAATGATTCCTTAACATGTTTTTAATCATTTATATCCGGGTTCAGTTTTCTATATTTGCTTAACTAAAATGTCTGAATTTTAGATAACCAAAAACCTAAACCGATGAAAAGAAACATCTTCAAAAACAAATTTAGGGCTGTTGTAATTACCGTAGTTCTACTATTTTCAGTTTTGTCAATTAAAGCCCAATTGCCAAAGGGTTACGAAAATCATTTTTACAAAGGGATGAGGTATGGGCTGTTTAAACCTGTCAATTACAACCCACAACATAAATATCCGCTTGTTATTTATCTTCATGGAAGCGGCGATACGGTATCGTGGAACTTTGGTTGGTACAATCCGCCGCAAAGCATTGAAGATCCTTGTTTCGTGATTACTCCTAAAAGTATTACAAAAGGTGGCGGCTGGGGCACCAGTTGGAATAAAACCCACAGCGAAGCCATGAAGAATACTCTTGAAATAATGGATTCACTGATAAAGGTATGTAACATTGATCAGAACAGGTTATACATTAATGGTTCATCAATGGGAGGATTTGGTACTTTTTCCGTTTTAGCAAAAGAACCAGGCAGGTTTGCCGGAGCTTATTCGATTTGCGGAGGCGGGAACCCCGAGGAAGCAAATAATATTAAACAGACACCACTTTGGATTTTCCATGGTGATGCAGATCCGGTTGTCAATGTCAGTAATTCGCGGAATATTTATAAACGGATTCGTGAGATTGGAGGTCAGGAAGTGCGATATACAGAGTATCCGGGTGTTAAGCATAACAGCTGGGAAAATGCAGGAAGGGAAAAATTGCTGAACAAATGGTTGTTTATGCAGGTGAAAGGAGTAAAACATGAAAAACCAAAGCGAGTGGAAGGATTTAAAGTTGTTTCTTCCGCAAACGGGAAAGTTGAACTGACCTGGAAAATGCCATCAGTCCCAATTAAATCTGATGACGAAGTTTGGTATTATAAACTGTTCAGAAATGGTACTTTGATATCCCAAATTGATGGAACCGAAGACACCTGGAGCGATTCGATGCCAACTGATGAGAAGGCTTCAAAATATTCGGTGATGGCTGTGAACTTCTTTTTCAAAGAATCAGAAGTTTCGAAAGAAGTCGGGATTAAATAGGGAAACTTATCAGAAAGTATAAGGTAAAGGTCAATAGGTGGCAGAAGTTGAAGCCCTGAAATAATCAGTGATTTCTTGTTGGAAAGGCTTTAAAAATAATAATTGAAAGGTCTTTGTTACTATCAATGTCTGAAACTTGAAACCTTGAACTTTAAACTGTTTTAAGGGAATAGTTCAGTTAACAGAGTATCCTTTCAAGTTAAGAGAAGCGAGTTTGCTGCCCGCCAGACTTGTCAGGCAAGGAATCTTATCTACCGTTCAATTGAGTGTTCAGAAATGGACACTTTTTGTCTTTTACCTTCATGTATAATTTCAACAAATCATTATTGGTTAAAGCAAAGTATGAATAGTATTTATTTGGAATTCTGCTTCGTACTTGCGTTTCCATAAATTCATTCCGTTAACATATTTCATATATGCAATTATTAATTGTTGAAAAGCAGTAGTATAAATACACACGGATTGTTTTGATTAATGTACAAAAGGATACGTATTAGAGGAATTCACCAGGAATTACTACTTGTTTAATTAATAGAATGACGGAATAGTATCATATTTTATTCAAAAAGTATTAAGCAATCGTCTCAATTTAAATTTATTTTGTAGGTTAGTTGTCTGATTACAAAAATTACCCCATACACAGAAATCAAAATACTAAAACACATAAAACCATGAGCACAAATTATAAAAAGAAAGTAAAGAAACTGTTTGCAAAGAACGAAGAATTGTTAACTGCAAAAAACAAGAAGATTAAGAATGGCAACGGTATATTTGACCGCTATAAAAACCCTATCCTTACCAATGCACATACCCCTGTAATCTGGCGTTACGATTTGGATGAACAGACAAATCCATTCCTAATGGAACGTATTGGCATGAATGCCACCATGAATTCCGGCGCAATGAAGTGGAACGATAAATATATCCTGGTAGTTCGCATTGAAGGTGTCGACCGTAAATCGTTTTTTGGGATTGCAGAAAGTCCAAATGGAGTCGACAATTTCCGTTTCTGGGATTTCCCGGTTACTATTCCTGAAACTGAAGAAGCGGATACTAATGTTTATGATATGCGTTTAACAGCTCACGAAGATGGCTGGATCTACGGCATTTTCTGTTCCGAACGCAAAGATCCGAATGCTGCTCCAGGAGATTTATCATCAGCTGTTGCGGCTGCTGGCATAGTACGCACAAAGGATTTACAGACATGGGAACGTCTCCCTGACCTTAAAACCAAAAGTCAGCAACGAAATGTGGTTCTTCATAATGAATTTGTGGATGGTAAATATGCCTTGTATACCCGCCCTCAGGATGGCTTTATTGATGCCGGAAGTGGCGGAGGTATTGGCTGGGCGCTTATTGATGACATGACTTGTGCCGAGGTGAAAGAAGAAAAAATCATCAACTTCCGTTACTATCATACCATTAAAGAAGTTAAAAACGGTGAAGGCCCTCATCCGATCAAGACGGATAAAGGCTGGTTGCATCTGGCTCATGGTGTTCGTGGTTGTGCTGCCGGTCTTCGGTATGTTATCTATTTATATATGACCGATTTGTTGGATCCTTCGAAACTGATTGCAGAACCGGCCGGTCATCTGATGGGACCAATTGGTGAAGAACGTATCGGCGACGTATCGAACGTGCTTTTTACCAACGGCTGGATTGCCGATGAAGACGGAAAGGTTTTTATCTATTATGCCTCATCAGATACACGTATGCATGTAGCCACTTCGACTGTGTCCAAACTGGTAGATTATTGTATGCATTCACCTGCTGACGGCTTCCGCTCTGCTGCATCAGTCGAAACGCTGAAAGCGCAGGTTGCCAAAAATTTGGCTATATTGAAAAAATAGTTTCAAGTTTCAAGTTCCATGATGTGCGCCGGAACTTGAAACCTGAAACCTGAAACTTTATCATTAAGACTTAACTAAAACTAAACTTATACTATGTCTTCAGAAAAAATCACCCTGAAAGAGAAAATCGGTTACGGATTTGGCGATGCTGCCTCATCAATGTTCTGGAAGATTTTCGGAATGTATTCCTTGTTTTTTTATACCGATGTTCTCGGAATCACCGCCGCTGCAGCCGGAACCATGTTTCTGGTTGCCCGTTTGTGGGATTCATTCTTCGATGTCTTTGTAGGAATTATCAGCGACCGTACCAAAAGCCGCTATGGAAAATATCGCCCGTATTTGTTATGGTTTGCCATACCATTTGCTGTAATGGGTGCCATCACGTTCTTTGCTCCTGATTTCGGTCAAACCGGAAAGTTAATTTATGCATACGTGACCTACTCGTTGATGATGATCGTTTATTCGATGATCAATGTACCATATGCTTCCTTGCTAGGAGCCATTTCTTCCGACCCTACGGAACGAAATTCACTTTCTTCTTACCGCATGTCATTTGCATTCATCGGAAGTTTTGTAACCTTCATGTTACTGCAACCGCTGATTGATTTCTTTTCCAAAACATTTGGGAACCAAACTATAGCGCAGGCTGCAAAAGCAGCAGAATCTTCAATAAGTACTTCTCCGGCTGGATGGGTAATGGGTGTTGGCACAATTGGAATGATTTGTATTGTCCTGTTTATGTTGTGTTTCAGCTGGACCAAAGAAAGGGTCATACAAATTGAGAGTGAAGATAATATTTCGGTCAAGAAAGATTTGAAAGATCTGTTTCATAATTCTCCCTGGTGGATTTTGGTTGCAACAGGTTTGGCTGCTTTACTTTTCAATGCCGTTCGCGATAGTGTTGCTATTTACTTTTTCAGAGACTATGTACAATCCAACTTTAAAATGGCTGGAACAGGCTGGGATATGACTACTATTTACTTCCTGGTTGGCCAGGCTGCCAACCTGATCGGAGTTATGGCTGCGCCAGCCATTTCAAGAAAATACGGCAAGAAAAGGACGTATATGATTGCCATGTTAATTGCCGGGGTATTAAGCACAGGCTTCTATTTCATTCCGAACAGTATCACCTGGATTCTGATTTTCCAGTTCATGATCTCTATTTTTGCCGGATATGTTCTGCCATTACTGTGGTCGATGTTTGCCGATATTGTAGATCATCAGGAATTACTTACTGGACGTCGTGCGACAGGTTTGATTTTCTCTTCCTCTTCCATGTCACAGAAACTGGGATGGGCTCTTGGTTCAGCAATGAGTGGCTGGATTCTGGCAGTGTTCCATTATATGCCTAATGCATTGCAACAAAGTTCGGAAACAATTTTTGGAGAGCACATCATGATCAGCTTAATGCCTGCTGTATGCTGTGTCCTGGCTTTTGTAGGCATGCTATTTTATCCGCTTTCGGATAAAAAAGTCAGGGAAAATTCAGAACAACTCACGCTGAAAAGAAATAAGTAATGAGAATTTTAAAAGTCGTAATTTAATCGACAGACAATTATTTCTACCACAGATTACGCAGATTACGCAGATTGAAAAACTACTTAGTTTCTTAATCTGTGAAAATCTGAGTAATCTGTGGTGATATTACTTAACACTTAATCACATTAGTATGAACTACAAACTTTCGGAACTCAAGCAGCAGGTTAAAGAAGTCCTGACGAATAATATAATGCCCTTCTGGTCAGTGAAAATGGTCGATGGAGTAAATGGTGGCTTCTATGGACAGATAGATGGAAATAATCAGATACATCCTATGGCCGATAAAGGAGGAATCCTGAATGCACGTATTCTATGGACATTCTCATCTGCTTACCTTCAGGAAAAAAATCCAATCTACCTTGAAATGGCTAATCGGGCAAAAGCCTATATCCTGGCCCATTTCTTTGATAACGAATTCGGAGGAACCTATTGGAAACTTTCTTATGAAGGCAACCCAGTTGATACCAAGAAGCAGATTTATTCACAGGCATTTTTCATATATGCCTTTACCGAGCATTACCGAGCATCTGGGGATGAATCAAGTCTTCAGACGGCTATCGAATTGTTTCGTATGATCGAAAAGCACAGTTTCGACCCCGAACTGAACGGTTACTTCGAAGCATACAGCCGTGACTGGGTCTTACTGGAAGATCTGCGACTAAGCGATAAGGATGAGAATGAGAAAAAGACCATGAATACGCACTTGCATATTCTGGAAGCGTATACAAACCTTTACCGTGTTTGGAAGGACGACCGACTGGCAACTCAATTGAGAAACCTGATTCTTATCTTTACCGATAAGATTGTCAATCAGACGACCAATCATCTGAATCTTTTCTTTGATGAAAACTGGAATTCAAAATCTGTAATTGTTTCCTATGGTCATGATATTGAAGCTTCATGGCTGATTGATGAGGCTGCCCGTGTATTGGGTGATGGTGGATTGCTGATCAAGGTTCAGAAGATTTGTGTTGCGATTGCTGAAGCTGCCTGCGAAGGTTTGCAGCCCGACGGAAGCCTGTATTATGAGAAGAATGAAGCTATTGGTCATCTTGATAAAGACAGGCACTGGTGGGTACAGGCCGAAGGTGTGCTGGGCTTTCTGAATGCCTGGGAACTGACGGGAAATGACCAATGGCTTTTAAAAGCTCAGAATTGCTGGAAATATATTTCAGAAATTATTATTGATAAGGTAGGAGGGGAGTGGTTCTGGAGTATTTCAGATGCAGGTGTCCCAATCCTGAGTGGCGATAAGGCCGGATTCTGGAAATGTCCCTACCACAACAGCAGAATGTGTCTTGAGATCATGATGCGTGTAGAATAGATCACTTTTGATTATCAGAGAGCGTTTCACCGAAAGTGAAACGCTCTCTACATTATAAATTATAATGAATCAGAAACAGATTTATGTGATTACAGGTGGTCCTGGATTTGGGAAAACTGAACTTGTACAGGAATTACGGAAGACAGGTTTTCTTTGTTCGGATGAGTATGCCCGTGATTTGATTGAGGCTCAACTGATATCGGATGGAGATATTCTCCCCTGGAAAAACCCTAAGCTTTTTCAGCAGGAAGTCTTAAAACAGCGGATTGACTTTTTTGAATCCGTTCCTGATGGAACGTTTGCCTTCGCTGACCGTGGAATCCCGGATCAACTGGCATTTGCCCATTATAAAGGATTCGGTTCTCCTGAAATTTTAAGCCAATGTGCACTTAATTACAAGTACGCCCGGCAGGTTTTTGTTTCTCCACCCTGGCCGGAGATATTTGTAAACGACAGTATTCGCACTGAAACATACGAAGAGGCTGTTCGGATTCACCAGGCAATTATTGATACCTATATTGGCTTGAATTATAAGATCATAGAGTTACCTTTATTATCGATTGGTGAACGAATCAGATTTATGCTTCAAGTTATAGGTGAAGAACCTACCAACTAATACAAACCGACATAACTTATCTTCTTTCCAATTTTTCATTTTCATTTTCATTTTCATAATGACTATTTTCTGTTTCCTGAAAATAAACAAGGGCAGATAAATCTGCCCTTGAAAGGTTCTACCGGAATTGATTGATTATTTCTTTTGACCGATAGGGTTTTTTATGAATTATCAAAATCCAATCGGTTATAAAACTTCTTAATGTATGACTTTAGTATGTGTTGACTCCTGTTTATTTATTAATTCGCTTGATTTTCTTCTATATAAGCGTTTTAATTTTCATATAAAAGATGAAGCTTAACTGAAAGGAATTGTGGATCATATCAATACAGTCTTTCTCCGATTGCAGATTTAAGTTTATAAATATTCACTGTAAAGTCAATTTTTGATTTAAGCACCATCAGCCGGCTTTCTGATACAGCAGTTGACCCATCCAGTAATTCAAGGTTTGTAATCACTCCCGAATCGAAACTTACTTTGGCCAGCGCATAGGCCTGTGTGGCCTGCCTCAGTTGTAATTCAGACTGATCCACCTTTTTCTGAGAGGCTTGCAGGTTCGATTGTGATTCAACTACTTCTTCAACAATATTCCTGCGGACTATCTCGGTTTCCTGGTCATTGACCTGGATAGCCGATTTGGCCTGAAGCTGATTATACATTTTCCTGTGGCCATCGAAAATCGGGACTTTTACCCCAATTCCGGCAACGAAGTTGGCTCTCGGGTCATTCATGTAAGGAATATATCCATTCTTTACCCCACCCGTTAAAAAGCCGCTCAAAATGGGCTTGTTCTGATAGTCGGTGATGCTATACCGCATTTCTGCAAGTTTCGCCTTTTCGCTGGCCAGTTTCATCTCATCCCTGTTCTGCAGGGCAGCAGCAATCAATGCCTCATTTTGCATGCCGGGAAGCGTAATGGTTAATTCTTTTCTTACCTGCTCTGGGCTTGAAACAGGCTTGCCCAACAACGAATTGAGCTGATAAGTCTGTACCTGTTTTGCAGTCTCAAGATCGGTTTTCTGATTTTCAATAGCCGAAATCCTTACCTGGGTCGACAATATTTCGTATTGGGTAGCCGAACCCGTTTCGAGTTTCTTTTGGATGAAGCGAAGATGTTCATTTAAGGTTTTTATTTGTTCATCTTTTATTTTTATAGCTTCCTGAAGGTAAACGAGTGCATAATAGTTGTTAATGACTGCTTTTGACAGCCTTTGTTTGACTTCTTCAATCATCTGTATATTGAGTTCTTTGCCTTGCTTCTCCAAAGAAATATTCTTTTCGGTCTTGCCAAAATCAGAAATAGTCTGGCTCATATTAAACCCTGCTGAATAATTATCATGAGGCATTAAACTGAATGATCCCATATTTGGGATTGATATATTTTCGATAGGACCAATTCTTGAATAAGAAGAAGCAAATTCAACATTCGGCAGGGTAGCTGATTTGGCATACCCAATTTTTGCATCCGAATTGTTCAGATCTTCCATGGCTTTCTTTACTAAAGGATGATTTTGAACAACCTCACTGATGATCGATTTTAACGATAACGAATCGGCATCAAGCGATTGGCTTTTTACTGTTCCGACAGATAGTAAACCTGCTACTGAAAGCAGGGTTAAAATGAATCTCTTGAATTTATGTGTCATAAAATTAAGCATTTACTGGTGATTTTTTATTTCCGACTCGCATAATAATTACCGGGACAATCCCTAAAAGGGTGATCATGGCAGCAATCCAGAAATCGTCGTCTATACCCGCAATATAAGCCTGCTTGCTAACATGCGACATAAGCATGTATTTTCCTTGCTGGACTGCTGCCGCCATATTGGATCCCACGTGCTGCTGTGCAAAATAGGCCAGATTTGCAGCTGTATTCCTGAATTCCTGTGATCCGGCTTGAATGGCTGCTCCATACATTTGTGCATGAAAATTTATCCGCGTAGCCAGAATCGTGGTGAACATAGCCACTCCCAGACTGCCTCCGATTTGCCGGATGGTATTGGTAATTCCTGAAGCCTGGGCCATTTTATCCCTCGGCATGGTAAGCAGCGATAGGGCGCTTAAAGGGGTATAGATGATTCCCATGCCAAATCCCCGCAAATAAAGCGAAGTCATGACAAAACTGTGTTCCGAAAGATAGGACAGCCGGGAGTTGAGAATGAAACTCACGGTAAGGGCAATCACCCCCACAATCATAGGCGTTTTTGGATTGAAATTATCCGATATTCTACCGGCAATGGGCGACATCATTCCCTGAATGATTCCGACAGGCAGGAAGACCGATCCTGCCTGGAGAGCCGTGTATCCCATCGAGTTCTGAAGATAGAGCGGAAGTAAAAATGTACTTCCAAACATACCCATACTAAAGATTATCATGACGAGGTTACCCATCCCAAAGTTGTAGTTCTTCAGTAATCGCAATTCAATTAGGGGATTATCCGTTGTAAGCTCCTGGGTGATAAAAATGGCTCCCGAGACTATCGAAATGGCGAAACAGATCAGGATATATGGTGCATGCCAACCGGCTGAATTCGTGGCTGCGTTTCCTTCCGACAAGGCGTAAAGCAGAACGGGCAGGAAAATGACCACCGAGAGAAATCCAATCAGGTCGAATCTTCCCGCGCGGGGATTTATAAATTCCCGTTGAATGAGAACCGTAAATACCATGGCTGCAATTCCAAAAGGGATGTTCACATCAAAAATGAGTTGCCAGCTAAAGTTATCCACAAGGTATCCGCCAATAAGGGGTCCAAATGAAACAGAGGCCGCTGCGGAGATGGCCCAGAACCCAATAGCCACTCCTCTCTGATGAGGCGGAAACTCTCTGGTGATAATGGCCATACCCAGGGGTTGAATCATCCCTGCACCAAGTCCCTGAAGGATACGTGAGAGAATCAACGTATTTTCGTCGTTCGACATGCCACAAAACATCGATCCAACGGTAAATAATAACAGACCAATAAAATAAAGACGCTTATAGCCAAACTTATCGGCCAGCCATCCTGAAGTAGGTAGCATTACGGCCATCGAAAGCATGTAAGCTGTGACAACCCAGGCAATTTTGTCGATTCCTACCCCAAATGAAGCCATGATTTTTGGCAGGCCCACATTCACAATGGTGGCATCAAGCACAGCCATGAATGTGCCTAACATGATGTTGGCGAGCAGAAACCATTTGTAGTTTACATTTCGGGGATGATAAACCGAATCGCGGTTTCGCAATCTGGCACGTAATCGGTGCGTTGGAGTAAGTTTACGCATTACTACCTGAAAATTTTAACTATTGCCGACATTCCTGAAATAAGACGATAGTCTGAAAGTTTTTTTCCTTCAGTCATCCCGTCGATGGAGATTTTAAGCTGCACGCGCTGTGTGACCTTGGTAAAGTTTCCTGAAGCATTGCTGGCAGGGATCAGTGAGAACTGTGAAGCGGTATTGGTTCCGATAATGAATATTTTACCAGTAAAGGTAGCATCCGAATAGGTATCAACAGTAAACAGAACAGGTTGTCCGATTTTCAGTTTCTCCAGATTTGTTTCTTCCAGGAAAACACTAACCCACAGCTTTCCACCGTTTACAAGAGTAAAAATGGACTGTCCCGGCTGCACGATATCGCCTGCCATCAACCACCGTTTGCCAACCACACCGGTACAAGGCGAAAGAAGCCTGGTATTAATCAATTGGGTGCTGATCGTGTTGATTTGTGCCTGTGCATTTTCAACGGAAGCCTGTGCACTCTGTATCTGCGATTTCGATACATTGGCCTGCGAATGGGCAGCCTCAAGCTGGGCCTGGGCGGTTTCAAGCGCTTTCTTGGCGTGATCATACTGCTCTTTGGTAATGACCAAACCTTCGAATTGGCTTTTTGCCCTGTCAAAATCTTCCTTCATTCGGCTGAGCGTTATTTCCAGCACTTTATTGTTTTGAAGGTCCGACTGATATTTCGCCTGTGCCTGAAGGACTGATGCTTCGGCAAGCTGTTTACCTGCAATAGCCTGATTCCGTTGAGCTACCAGATCCGTACTGTCGAGTACGGCAATCAGTTCGCCTTCTTTTACAGAATCGCCCTCATTGGCAAATAACTGCTTCACCCTGCCCAATATTTTTGGACTTACACCTACAATATCGGCATCCAGATGGGCATCATCGGTTTTTATGTACTTCGAATAGTCTATATACCAATAGATTACACCGCCAAGAACCAGGGCAATGATCAGAATCAGAGGTATATAAACTTTATTGCTCCGATCCTTTTTTACGTGTTTATTCTCCATGAAAGTATTATTTATTTGATTTCTAAAGTTTTTTGTTTGTAATGATGCATTTATTCTTTTGATAAGATCGAAATGAGAATATCTTTTACCTGCTTCGATGCAGTGGCAAGTATATTCTGTTCATCCTCATCAAGCGAGGATAACTTAATCTTTAAATTTTCGCTGACAACCTGTTTGATGTCTTCGAAATCTTTCAATCCTTTATTCGTAATTAAGATATTGACAATCCTTCGGTCCTTTGGATCATTCAGCCGTTCCACATAACCTTCTTCAATCAATTTATCCACGATTACCGTTATATGTGGTTTAGGCATTGACAGGCACTTCCCGATGTCGGACATCGATAGAATGCCATACCTCTTCAGGCTTCCCATTACAAACATCCCCCCCGGAGTAATCGAAGATTTGGTACGCAAAGGTTTCGAAATGCTCTTGTACAACAATGGATGGATGGAGATCAGGTTTTCCGCAATAAGATCAATTTTTTGTGTCATTAGTAGAAATATTCATTTATTGTAATGGTTACAAAAGTATAACTATTAAGTCGGTTAAATGTTAACGATAGATTAAATTCTTTGTTAAGATTCAGACCCGGTGCAATCCGATTAACAGATCAACAAGGTTGTGTGACGAAGGGTACGGGTAATGATTCGGGAAAGAATTGCAAAGAGATTGTATTGTACCTCCGTAATACCTCTATCGTACCATTGTTTTCTTTTATTCGAATATAATTCGAATAAAATACAAATATAATTCGAATATAATTCGTATTAATTCGTATTATATTCGAATTGTATTCGAATTATATACGAATTATATCCAAATATGGTACGACAGAGATACGACAGTGAATAGAATCATTGCTGTCTGGAAAGTGTGGGGATAAGGTATCTATGCCCAGTAAATGGATCAAGCATTTGGGTTGAAGTACCTAAGCTTCCTACAACGGCCATGTGTTTATTTGCAAGCCAATAATGGTTATTTACAACAAAATGAGAACTTCCCGGTTATCGCAATCTTTTTAACATTTTTCCTGTTTGTCTCTTTGTGAGTCCGATAAAACCTTTAATTTTATAGTCATAATTATTGAATGACAAAACATTTTCTTATGACAGTTTCTGACCAACCTTTTTATTTCCAGGC
>Ga0302293_10001335_pt1 | contig 12267 bp, 8 predicted proteins | sample III_Fen_N2_2_FD_198758 | JGI IMG/M metagenome (GOLD analysis project Ga0302293, IMG submission 198758) | Peat permafrost microbial communities from Stordalen Mire near Abisko, Sweden - III_Fen_N2_2 | ecosystem: Environmental > Terrestrial > Soil > Wetlands > Permafrost | place: Sweden: Abisko... | reverse complement strand
TTTGCGCCCGAATCAACAATCAGAATGGCATCGCGAAGATCTGAAAATACCGGATGAACTCCCTCTGAAAGCGGTATCGCATGTTCGTCGCTGCTCGACTCGAACAACTGAGTCTGACCCCAGATTGAAAAGCCAGGATATATCGACCGGCAGGCACTTCCGCTACCCATGCGCGCCAGCTCCGAGGCCTTTTGCCAAAATTCAGCGCTATCAGTTTCCTTTCCTGAATGTATAAAATCCAACTCAATTAAGCACAAAGCCATTGCCCCAAATGAAGAAGCCGACGAAGCAATCCCTGCTGAATGCGGAAAACTATTGTGACTGTAAATCCTGAAATTGTATTTATTTACCCACGTAAACTGACCTGAAATATAATTCAGGTATTTTTCGATGCGTTCGCCAAACGGACTCTCAACACCTTCAAAAAAATACGCCACCTTTTTGTCTCCGTCTTTATGCAATTCAACCGATGTTTCAGTGAAAGCATTCCGAAGTACAAAACTCAGCGATGGGTTCATCGGTTTCTGAAAATCGCGTTTGCCCCAATATTTCACCAAAGCAATATTCGATGGACATTTCCATTGGCTCAAGTGCGCATGTTTTGCAATTCCGGTCATGGGTTCCTACGTTTTAAAATCAGGTCGTCCCATCTAAACACGGTGGTCAATCCTTTGTTTTCAAAGTAATTTTTTACTACTGGAAAGGGCATTGAGGTTGAAGCCAGAAAAAAATCACCTCCCCAAGCCCCGAGCGATTTTATTTCACCTTTAAAATCGGCAAAAAACTCCGACTTAACAGGCAATTGCTCAATCAAACCGCCAATCAAAGCCTCATGCTGACGAATTAAAAGGTTAAATTCATCCTGATCGCTACATCTTGAAAATTCATCGGTCAAAGCCGATCCTTCATCAATCATTTGGGTTGAAACCTTTCTTTCCTTCAAGAAAACACTGACCTCTGCGGCTGTTTTTTTCTTTATTCCGGAATATACCAGGAACAACTGATCAGCAAACGGATAATTCAATGAAATAGTCTCAACCGGTTTATTCCTGCTATAGAAAATCGGTCCGTCAGCCGTGGCGCAGGCAATGTCGGATCCCGAACCTTTAAAAACCATTTCATTGAGTTTAAATGGATCGAACCCCGCCCATTGCGAAAGCAAACTGATCAGCGTGCTGCTGCTCCCAAAACCCCACTCCGGATTGGATTCCAGAGTAGTTTCAATTTTGGTGCCGGACTTGGGTTCAAAATCAGGATTCAATCTTTTGATAGTTTTAAATATCTGGCTGAGCGATTCGGCTTTCTCCCGATTACTTGTCGCTTGAACCGAAAAATCTTCCGGATTCAACTCGCACGAAAACCAAAGCTGATCGTGATAAAAAGCCTGCCAGACAAGAGAATCTGAAGCATTTTCTTCAGTAACAGTTAATTGCTGACCAACTTTTAATGGCAATGCAATAGCCTTTGTCCCGTGAAGAACCAAATATTCTCCGGTTAAAAGCAGTTTGCCATTAGCACGATATGACGTGGGAAAAGACAATAGATGTTAGATTAAAGATAATTGACTAAAAACGGAAACGAGGAACAGAACTTCACCCGAAACTCTTCCAATACTCTTCAACTGCCGAAAACGACACGGTTTTATCCTGAAAATAGAGTTGTACTTGTGCCCGTCGCTCTTCCGGAATATTTAATTGATTCAAAATGTTGCTCAAATGCATTTTCATATGACCTTGCTGAATTCCAACCGAAACCAATGCCTTGACAGCTCCAAAATTGGAGGCCAGTCCGGCAACAGCCAGATACATCATTAATTCCAACGCAGAAGGATTATCCAATATTTTCATTGCCAGTTTAGCCAATGGATGAATGGCGGTTACACCACCGACAACACCAACCGCCAAAGCCAGTTCAATGCTGAACCGAAAAATTCCATCCTGAATCTGCACATCGGTCAATCCGGAATAGTGACCATTTCTGGCTGCAAACGCATGTCCGCAAGCTTCTATCGCCCGAAAATCATTTCCGGTAGCTACCGCCAGTGCATCTATACCGTTGAATATTCCTTTGTTGTGAGTTACGGCGCGCGAAACATCAACCTTCGAAATTCGGATCGCCTGCTCAAACTTTCTGGCAAACTGAATGCATTCATCCTCCGATTTTCCATCGAGCAAATCAGCAACCAGACATTCCACCCAAACATGTACCCGACTTTCAGGAGTATAATTGGATAAAATCGCCATGATGATTTCGCATTCGCGCTGGCTTGTAGAAACCTTTTCACTGGTCAGAAAATACTCCTGAAGGCTTTTCCCGAACTGTTCCAGACACGAATTGATGAAGTTGGCACCCATGGCATCGCAGGTTTCAAAACCGGTATCCAACTGATAATAGTTCGGCAAAATATGTGGCAATAATTTCAGTTCAATCCCGGTAATTCCACCGCCTCGCTCTTCCATTTTGGTCGTCAGAAAAGCACAATCTGCCATTAATTTTAATCGGATTTCAGGGAAAAGTGATTGCAAATATTCCGGATTTCCATTCCAGCAAAAATGAACCTGTCCTTTCTTTTCAGTACCTAAAACTTCAGCATGAAAACCTCCTCGCTTCGCCCAAAAACCAGCTGCATTTGCCAAAGCCGCCACCACCGAACTTTCTTCGGAAACCAACGGGAAGAACAAGTTTTTCCCATTCACCACAAAATTGGGAGTAACTGAAAAGGGAAATGGGAAAGTGGAAATTGGATTTTCGCTGAGTTCATCAATAATTTTTTGAATTGACTTATCATTGGCTTCAAAAGAACTCAGCACTTGTTCCAGATCTGCATCAAAGCCATATTTCTTAATTAGAGAGTCAATGCGCTCTTCTTTATTGTACTTCGAAAACCCATGTATAATGGAGTTATCCATGATAATCGGGATTAATTTTCAAATATGCTTTGGCCAGACTCAGTGACTGAATCTGATTTTCAAGGAATCCAGCCAGCGATTCGTAGCTTTCTGATGCATGTTTTAAAACGGTTGAGGCCATGCCAAACACAGCGGGAAGCTGACTTACGGAAGTCAGGTAATATCCGTCCAATGCATTTTGAATACCTCCTGAAATAATCAGTTGCCGACAAGCTGGATTTGGATTTTCCTTCAGGATTTGATTAATCGAATTGACCATTTGACTGGCTGACTGACCCACAAATGCAAAGGGCAAACTGGCTTCGAGTTTCTGCTGATGGTTGCGCAACATTTCAAGTTTCGAGAAATTGGTTCCGCCATAAGCTCCAAATTCAATAGCAGCAAGTGGAAGAGCAAGTAATTGGCTCAAACTTTCTGGACCAAATCCCTGCCCCACTTCTTTCACGATCACTTTTAAGGAGACTTGATCTAACAATTGCTGAATGGTATTCAAAGGCGACTGCTTTAATCGGTTTCCTTCGGGCTGAAACCATTCCTGCAAAGGATTGACATGAACAATCAATCCATCTGCACGCAAATCACCAACCAAATCGATGACAGCCTGAATATTTTTTGAGGTGAGTAATTCTTCAATCTGGGCAACTCCAAGATTAGCCCAAAAGGGTTGGTTCCCAATTTCATCTCGAAAATTAAAGTCAGCCCAATCGGTTTTGTCGAACAGAATTTTGCGACACGAACCCAATCCCATTCCCATTCCAAATTCGCGACAGGCGCGAGCAATATTTCCGTTGATCGTTCGGGCCACACCAGTTCCTCCAGTCATACTCGAAACCCAGATAGGTGTTTGCATAACTTTCCCGAGAAATTGAATACTTAAATCCGAATTTTCAGGATGGGCTGCAAGCAAAGGTTCATAGTTGAATCGAAGATCCTGCTCTGCCAGCTTGGTCTGTGAATCAAGTGCGAGCTGGATGTGTTCGAGTTTGCGATCTGTTTTCATTTCGATATATTTCAAACACGAAGACACTAAGTCACAAAGAATTATTCATTTCCCTTATATAATCTGTGTCTTCGTGTCTTTGTGTTTAATTCTTCTGGGAAATTACAGTTTTTTCAGTTATGATTGATAAAATAGGTCAACTTTAGGCACTCCGGACTTTAGCTCACTCCGAACTTTTTATTCTTTCAATATATTCCGCGAAATCACCATCCGTAAAATCTCGGACGTTCCCTCTCCGATCTGAAGCAACCGTTGATCTCGGTAAAAGCGTTCGATCGGCCATTCGGGATTTTTGAACAGACCAGCGCCGCCCAAAATTTGAACGGCTTCGTCAGCCACTTCGCGGGCGATTTCAGCACAATACAATTTGGCCATTGCGGCCTGCTGCCCAAAAAAGTGTCCATTATCTTTCAGCCAACAGGCATTGTATAATGTATTTCTGGCATTTTCGATTTTCATTGCCATATCAGCTAATTTGAATGCAATTACCTGAAATTCGCTCAACGATTTTCCGAATTGCTTGCGTTGTTTGCTGTATGCTTTGGCCATTTCATAGGCGCCCTGCGCCAATCCAAGTCCGATAGCTGCAATTGACAAACGACCGGAATCCAGCGTTTTCAGCATAATTTTAAAGCCGTAGCCACGCTCACCCAACTGGTTTTCGATAGGAACCTTGCAATCTTTAAAATAAAGCATACCATTGTCGGCAGCCCGCCAAACCAATTTGCCTTTCATGGTTTCACGGGTAAAACCTTCGCGTTCCTTTTCAATCAGGATAGCTGTAAATTCTTTACGACCGCCTTTTTCTCCGGTAATTACCAAAGTTGTCATTCCGGCTGAAATCTCGGAAGTTCCATTGGTAATGTATTTTTTGGAGCCATTCACCAGAAACTCATTTCCAACAATCTCGGCTGTAGTTTCAACACCTTGAGCATCCGATCCGGCATTCTCTTCTGTGAGTCCGAATGCCCAAAGTTTTTCGCCCGTACAAAACGCCGGAATAAATGTTTCCTTTTGTTGCTGCGTACCAAATTCAACAATTGGTCCAACACCCAACGAGTTATGTGCTGCGAGAGTTGCCGCCATGGAACTATCAACTCGGGCCATTTCTTCAATGGCTATAACATACGAAAGGTAATCGCTGCCCAGCCCACCAAACTCAATTGGAGCCGTCATTCCGAATACACCTATTTTGCCCATTTCGCGAACCAATTCTATTGGGAAAATCTCTTTCTCATCAAAATCGTCGATCACTGGTTTTATGATCGATTCGGCAAATTGTCTCACTCTCGCCCTAATCTGGTGATGTTTTTCGTGTAGTAATGCATTCATTCTATATCGTTCCAAGTTTCAAGTTCCAAAATTGTTTCGGGTTGCGAGATCAGGGTTTCAGGTTAAGCAAGTAACTCGCAACACGTAACTTATATCAATTTTCTTCCAATTCCACAAGCAATTGCTTTTCAACAATGGCATTTCCTTCCTTCACATGAGTCTTTTTTACTCGGGCATCAACCGGACAAAGCACATGAATTTCCGTTTTCATCGACTCCAAAGTCAGCAAAATTTCCCCGACATGAACCACATCACCTTCGCATCTATTTAATTTCAATACCTTCCCAAACAAATCGGCGTAAATAAGGTTCTGAAAACTCTTTTGCTCATTTCCATTTTTATGCATCAGCAAAACCTGATTCCTTAACAAATTACTTCGCAAGGCAAATGAAAATCCTCCGGAAATGATCTTCGTTTGCTTCTCATCATCCAGACAATAAAAGGATTCAAATTGCTGATTAATATTCAGTTCAACTAAATTTTCACTAAATAAAACCACTTTCACCTGATAATCAACCTGATCAATCCTAAATATTTGATGGTCTGCAATTGTACTAATGTTGCAATCGTATTTTTCTTCATCAACAAAGACTTCAACAAAAGGCATCATTCGCCAGAAACCAATCTGATTCCAAATTAAATTTCCGGAGTTTTTATGTTGCTGAAAATGAAAAATAAGGTAAGCAATAACCAACTTATGCTTATTTAAATTTCGTTTTTTCTCCTGAATCCGGGAATTAATTAAATCCAGATTTTCATCCACATATCGGGTGTAAATCTTGTTTTCCTGAATAACTTCATTTTCAAGCAGTCCGGATAAAAACGAAAGGTTGGTATGAACTCCGGAAATGCCGGTTTGCGACAAAATATGATGCATTTGGCTGATTGCTTTTGAACGTTTTTCGCCCCAAACAATTAATTTAGCCATTAACGAATCGTAATTCGGAGAAATCAAACAACCTTCTTTTACGAATGTTTCAATGCGCAAATATTCACTCTCCGGAATTCGCCAAAGCGAAAGTTTTCCTGCTGAAGGTTTAAAATTATTCTCCGCATCTTCGGCAAAAAGCCGAACTTCAATGGCATGTCCTGCAATGTGAATATCTTCTTGTTTTAATGGCAGTTCATTACCGGCAGCAACCAACAATTGAAGCGACACCAAATCCGAATGGGTTATCATTTCGGTTACTGGGTGCTCCACCTGGATGCGGGTATTCATTTCGAGAAAGTAGAAATGTCCGGTTTCGTCCAGTAAAAATTCGATGGTTCCTGCATTGCGATAATTCATCGAGCTGGCAATTTTTCTTGCTGCGGAAGTCAGGTCCGATCGTAATTTTCTGTTAACCGAAGGCGACGGGGCCTCTTCAATAATCTTCTGAAAGCGGCGCTGTACAGAACATTCGCGTTCGTAAAAGTGCAACACATTTCCCTGATCATCAGCCATCAACTGAACTTCGATATGCCGGGCTCGCTGCAAATACTTTTCGACAAACAATTCACCATTTCCAAAATAACTGATGGCCTGACGCTCTGCTTTTTCAAGTGCGGGCACCAACTCTTCAGACGAAGTGCAAATGATCATTCCTTTTCCGCCTCCACCTCCTGAAGCTTTTACCATCATCGGAAATTCCATTTCAGAAACGTGATTCAGAATTTCTTCCGTTGTTCCTTTGAACGATTTTAATACAGGAATTCCCAACGTACGCACATAGTTGAGCGCCCGATTTTTTTCGCCCATCAACCGGATATTTTCAGGAGTAGGTCCAATAAAAACCAACCCGGCATCGGCAACTTTTTGAGCAAATCCGGCATTTTCTGATAAGAATCCATAGCCCGGATGAATAGCATCAGCAACCCAATTCAGAGCGATTTGTATAATTTTATCCTGATTCAGGTAAGTTTCAGCAAGTGTTTTTCCGGAAAGCAACACAGATTCATCAGCTAACAACACGTGAAGCGAATCGGCATCATCCGTAGCATAAATTGCCACCGAACGAATGCCATTCTTTTTGGCCGCCCGAATAATACGAACTGCAATCTCGCCCCGATTGGCTATAAGTATTTTTTCGAATTGCTTCATTCTGAAAACTGATTACTGCGACTGCTTACTTTCCCCATTTCGGTTTCCTCTTTTCAAAAAATGCATGAATTCCTTCCTGCCCATCAGGAGACAATAAAGCCTCAGCCAAAATTGTGGAAGTAGCAGTGGTATTGCTAACATCAATGCTTCCGGATGCCACCTCATTAATCAGCTGTTTTGCCTTTTTCATCGCTGTTGGTGATGCCGCTTCGAACGAATCAATTAATGTCGACAGTTCGCTTTCAAGGTTTTCTTCGGTATAAATTTCGTCAACCAGACCAATCCGATGAGCTTCATTCACAACAAACAGATTTCCGGTCAAAATCCACTTCCGGAGATTTTGAATGGACAAACGACTCGACACAAATGGCAAAATCGTTGCAGGTAAAAGTCCTAATTTCATTTCGCTAAACATGAAGCGGGTATTTGCTTCAGCCAGAACAAAATCGCATGAAGCCATTAAGCCAATTCCACCACCAAACACGTTGCCACGAACCGTCGCAATGGTAATTTGTGGCAAATGAAATAGGCGGAGCAACAAATCAGCCAATTGCTTATACTGCTCGATACTTTGTTCCTTCGAGTGTTCTTCCGAACTGTAAAACCAGTTCAAATCGGCACCGGCACAGAACGAGCGCCCATTTCCGGCAAGGACTACAAATAAAATTTCACTCATTCCTGTAACCTCATCCAACACCTGATCCAGTTCGGCAATCAGTTCCAGAATCAAAGCGTTGTGTCGTTCAGGTCGATTCAGATTTATCCGAACAACTTGTCCTTCATGCTGAACTTCAATATATCGATAGTCGTTTTTCATTCTTATTTATTCGTAATATCTCTATTTCTTGTCATCCCGAATTTATTTCGGAATCTGTTGTTAAATGTGATGCGATCCTGAATCAAGTTCAGGATGACTCTACATTCGAAACACCCCATATCCCGATTCACCAAACGGACGATTGAGCGAAACAGATATCGCCATGGCCAAAACTTTTCGGGTATCAGCCGGATCGATGATGCCATCGTCCCACAAGCGTGACGAGCTATAATAAGCTGAACTTTCCTCGTTAAACTGCTCAAGCAACGAATCGGATGCGCCATTGCTTCCAATGCTTTTCAGAACTCCGGAAGCCTGCTCGCCACCCATTACCGAAATGCGCGAATGTGGCCACATAAACAGAAAATGCGGATCGAAAGCCCGACCTGCCATAGCATAATTTCCGGCGCCAAATGAGCCTCCAATAACTACTGTAAATTTCGGAACCGCAGCATTGGCAACAGCATTAATCAGCTTGGCTCCATCGCGGGCAATGCCCTGATGTTCGTATTTTTTGCCGACAATAAAGCCGGTAATATTCTGCAAAAAGAGTAACGGAATTTTGCGCTGCACACACAACTGAATAAAATGAGCACCTTTCAGCGAGCTTTCCGAAGTCAGGAAGCTGTTATTGGCGATAATTCCAATTGGGAAACCCCAAATGCGGGCAAAGCCCGTCACCAGTGTTTTTCCGTAGTTTGCCTTGAATTCCTGAAACTCACTTCCATCGACCAACCGGTTGATAATTGCATGAACATTGATCGGTTTTTTCAAGTCAGTGGGTAATAATCCATACAATTCTTCAGAAGGATGAAGTGGCTCTTTTGCCTGCTGAATATCCAATTTCTGTTTTTCAGGAATGGGTAATCCTGCCACTATTTCACGGCAAATTCGTAAGGCATCCCCATCATCTTCTGCAATATGATCGGCTACACCAGAAACTGAGGTGTGAACTTCGGCGCCTCCCAGATCTTCAGGAGTTACTTCTTCGCCGGTTGCAGCCAATACCAATGGCGGTCCGCCAATAAAAATGGTTCCCTGATTGCGCACCATGATGGTTTCGTCGCTCATCGCCGGAACGTAAGCGCCTCCTGCAGTGCACGAGCCCATCACAACCGAAATCTGCGGAATTCCTTCTGCTGACATCCGTGCCTGATTGTAAAATACCCGGCCAAAGTCAAACCGATCAGGAAAAACATTAGCCTGTTCCGGAAGATAAATTCCACCCGAATCGACCAGATAAATGCAAATGAGTTTATTTTGACGTGCAATTTCCTGAGCACGAACATGCTTTTTAATGGTTTCGCGAATATAGGTTCCGCCTTTGACTGTGGCATCGTTGGCAATGATCAGGCACTCGCGCCCTTTCACAAGGCCAATTCCAGTTATAATTCCGGCGGAAGGAAATGCATTATCATATTGATTGTAAGCTGCAAACGACGAAAGTTCGAGAAATGGCGTATTTTGATCCACCAGCAGATTGATACGATCACGAGCAAGCAATTTTCCTCGTGATCGATGCTTTTCAACCGCTGCTATTGAACCATGAGAACTGACCAGAGCCAGTTTTTCGCGAAAGTTTTTCAGTACTTCAGAATAATTTCTGAAATTCTCCTGAAATTCGGGAGTAGAGGTTCGCATTTCACTTTGTTTAATTTTTGTCGTCATTTGATTAAACAGAATTGTTTCAATCCATAGACAATAAACCTAATCGTTTAGTTCACCAAGCAGGTGTATATTTTCGCCAGCACCCCGAATTTCAGTAAGCTGAACCTTGTGAACCGAATTTTTTTTTACTCCGGATGCCTTAAAACGAACCGGAATGTAATGCTGTCCGTATCCGTTGGCAATGCCCAGTGTGATTTTTTCAACCAAAACGTCCTGGGTTTTTCCGATGAAAGAAGTTATATATTGCTTTTTATTTTCTTCTGAAAGTTCCCTGATTTGTGCCGATCGTTCCGTTTTTATTTTCTCCGGAATATGATTTTCAAGTCGTTCGGCACGCGTCCCTTTTCGGACAGAATATTTGAAGGTATGTACATGACTGAAATTAAATTCCTTCACCGCATCAAGCGTTTGTTGAAATTCGTCTTCGGTTTCACCTGGAAAACCAACAATGATGTCGGTCGTAAAATTGAATTCGGGATAAACCGTCCGGAATCGGTTGACCGTTTTGCGGAATTGCTCCACATCGTACATGCGGCGCATCCGGAGCAGTGTTTTTTCGGAACCGCTTTGCAGGCATAAATGCAAATGAGGCATCAGCTTCGGGTGCTTGAACAAATCTACAAATCGATCACCAAAACCATCGGGTTCGAGCGACGAAATGCGTACCCGAAAATCGCCAGGTACTTCGAGAATTTGAGCCAATAAATCTTCGAAACGTGCTTCTCCGTCTTCGTACCGGCCAATGTTCACGCCGGTAATCACAATTTCCTTAAATCCATTTTCGATAGTTTTACGAACACTTTCCAATACATCAGCAACCGGGCGTGAAACAGCACGACCACGCACCATCGGAATGATGCAGAATGTGCAGAAATTGTCGCATCCATCCTGAATTTTGACGGCACTGCGGGTATGCAGGCTTTTTTGAACCGGCTCGTAGCGGAAAACGTCTTGTGGCAGTTGGTTCGGATGAAGAATTTCTCCGGAGAAATGGGCATCGACCAGCGAAAGAATTGAACTTTTGCGATTGTTCTCCACCACAAAAGTGATGTTGTCCTGCGATTCGAGTTTTTCCTTGAAATTATTGGCCATGCAGCCAGTTACAACCACAACGGCATTGTTATTCGCTCGTGCAGCCTGACTAATGGTTGTCCGTGATTTCTGGTCGCTTTGGTTGGTCACTGTGCAGGTATTGACTACCACCACATCGGGTGATTCGTCAAAATTTACGAGCTGGTATCCGGCTTTATCGAAATCGGTCACCAAAGCATCGGTTTCATACTGATTGAGCCGACAGCCGAGGGTTTTAAAAGCGACTTTCTTTGTATTGTCTGGATTCACTGTTTTATTTTCAGGATTTACTTGTGGCGCATACAGCTTTTAAATTTCAAATATGAATAGTGGATGCGCCTTTTTTTCTTGCTGTTTCATGTCCGTCACATAAATGTGACGGCAAAGGATACTGTTGCAATGATTCACTGATTATTTTGACTGAATACTTCCTGAAGCTCCCCGCTCATTGAAAAATCAGCCGCTGAAGTGATTTTCATGTCAACGATTTGTCCCATCAGTAAATTATCCTGACGATCGAGCCGAACGATTAATTTTCCTTCAGTTAAACCAGTAGAAAAACCGGTTTTGCGGTCGGTTCCGTTGATTAGGACACGCATGGTTTTGCCAACCAAAGTTTCATTGTATGCTCTGGAATGAATTTTCAAAACTTCGGAAAGCCGGTGCAGGCGGTCTTTTTTATCCTCGGTGACAACTTCATTTTCCCAACGATAGCTGGCAGCTCCGGGACGCGGCGAATACATGGCAATATAAGCCATGTTGAATTGGAACTCGTTCATTGCTGCAACCGTATTCTGAAACTCGGCTTCTCCTTCACTGGAAAAACCAACAATAATGTCGGTAAATAAAGTAGCCTGAGGAATCAATTCGCGAATATCAGCCACAATCCGGCGGTATTTATCCATCGAATGACGGCGGTTCATTTTAATCAAAATATGCTCATCGCCGTTCTGCATGGGCAGATGAATTTGCTTGGCCAGACAATCGTACGAAGCAATCACTTCAATCACTTCGCGATTCATATCCTGAGGATGCGGCGACGTAAAATACACCCAGAACTCTTCACCGGAAGCTTTTCCAAATTCGCCAATCTGCCGAAGCAATTCAGCAAAGTTGATTTCCTCGCCATTTTTATCGAGTCCGTACGAATTTACATTTTGTCCCAAAAGGGTAATCGATTTGTAGCCCTGATTCACCAAATGGCGAACCTCATCTATAATTTCTCCTGAAGGGCGTGAAACTTCTCGTCCACGGGTATAAGGGACGGCACAAAAGGTGCAGAATTTATCGCAGCCGTTCTGAATTGGGATAAATGCTTCGTAAGTTGACTGGTATTTTGGTTTGATGTGCCACATTTCGGCAATGTGTTCGTTTTTCGGCATCAACGGTT
>Ga0302293_10001329_pt1 | contig 12316 bp, 12 predicted proteins | sample III_Fen_N2_2_FD_198758 | JGI IMG/M metagenome (GOLD analysis project Ga0302293, IMG submission 198758) | Peat permafrost microbial communities from Stordalen Mire near Abisko, Sweden - III_Fen_N2_2 | ecosystem: Environmental > Terrestrial > Soil > Wetlands > Permafrost | place: Sweden: Abisko... | reverse complement strand
TAAAACAATTAAAATTATGGAATATATTTTCGCAATATTAGCATTGGCAGTAGGTTTTTTATTGGCCTGGCTACTCGGACTGAGAAAACAAAATACCATTCGTACCGCATCTGAGATCAACGAAAAAAGCTTGTTAGCCAGCCTGAATGAAGCTGAAACGCAAAAGTCTGTGGCACTTGAAACTTTGCGCATGAAGTCCGACGAGCTTCAAAGAATACAACTGGAATTGGCTTCTCAGCTGGAAATTGCCAACAATCGTGGCATAGAAGTTGCTACTTTGAAAACGATTAATGATAACCTTAGCGAAAAGCTGGAAAATCAGAAAACCGAGATTGAAAGTTTGCAAAAGCGACTGACTGCGGAGTTTGAAAACATCGCAACCAAGATATTGAAAGAACGCTCGGATGAATTTTCATTGTCGAACCATAAAAACCTGAGCGAAATTCTGAATCCATTAAAAGAACGTATCCAGCTTTTTGAAAAGAAAGTTGATGATGCGTACGACAAGGAATTGCGTGACAAGATAAGTCTGCGTGAAGAAGTGCGTAAACTTACAGAACTCAACACGCGTGTGAGCGAAGAAGCCAATAACCTGACCAAAGCGCTTAAAGGCGATGTGAAAAAGCAGGGCAACTGGGGCGAAGTCATTCTAGAGCGCGTACTGGAACGTTCTGGCTTAACCAAAGGACAGGAATACGAACGTGAAGAGGTAGTAGGTGGAGCCGACATGAGCGTGCAAAGGCCTGATGTCATCATCCATTTGCCGGACAATAAGCATATTATTATCGACTCAAAGGTTTCGCTGGTTGCATATGAGCGATTTGTATCTGCCGACGCAGATGAGTTGCGCGCTGTTTATTTAAAAGAACATGTGAACTCGCTTCGCAGTCACGTGAAGCTACTGAGCGAGAAAAACTATCAGAATGCTCAAAACCTGAATACACCGGATTTTGTTCTGATGTTTTTGCCAATCGAGGCATCGTTTTCGGTAGCAGTTCAGGGCGATGGAGAAATCTTTGCTTATGCGTGGGAAAGAAAAATAGTTATAGTAAGTCCTACCACGTTATTGGCAACACTGCGTACTATTTCATCGATCTGGAAACAAGAAAACCAGACGAAAAATGCGCAGGAAATTGCTCGATTGAGTGGAGCGCTGTACGATAAATTTATTGGCTTTACGGAAGATATGGTGAAAATTAAAGCCAACATCGACCGCACTTCCAACTCGTACGACGACGCAATAAAAAAAATGAAAGATGGCTCGGGTAATATTATTCGTACAGCCGAAAAGATAAAAGAATTAGGCGCCAAAACCGGAAACAAATCTTTGCCTTCAGGTTTTGATAATTGATTGAAACTGGTTATTGATTCCAGAGAAGATCAATGGCCAATAGTAAATTGTATTAAGTTATAAGGTATGAAGTATCAGGTATTTTCTTTGTTTTTTTTCTTATTGTTTATATTGAATGTCACAACTGTACATTCATCAAATTATAAAGTTGACATATCAAATTCTGATCCTGGAATAATTAACACCGACAGCCTATTACATGCGGTACTGACTGACACCACCGCAACCGAAAAAGTGACAAAACCACTCCCCGCAAAAAGAATTTTGCGACATAAATCTCCCGACAATCGAATAACTATGCCGGTACTAGAGACTCCACTGGCTGTTATTAAGTCTGAACACGATAGCACTCTCCACGCAGAAAAAATGGCGGAAATTGAAGCTCAAAAAGTAGATTCGCTTTTACTTCTGGCCAATCCACTACTGATAGAACTTGTTTACAAAGGATTGTCGTATGATTTAAACCTGAGTCCAAAAACCGATTTAAGGGCTATGTATTACGGAGGAAATCCTAAAACGCTGGCTAATGGATTGATGAATCATAAAAAAACTGCAACGCCAAATGAAAACGTTGAAGAGCTGAGGCGATTAACCCGAGACGAAATAACCCGCACAGCATTTCATTTATATACCACCAGATTTGACGCTTTACCAAATCCGGATGGTTATAAGAGCCACCTCATAGAGGATAAGAAATTTGCAGAGCTGAAATTATTCAATGCAAAAATTGATAAAAACCGATATGACCGCCAGTTGATTGTGAAACGAGAAGTATCAGGGCCATGGAGTCATAGTGCTAACGCTCTTGCTCAGTTTTCTGAAAGCGTTATTTCGGGCAACTGGTATCAGGGGGGTAATAGCAACATTGCTATTCTGGGCATTTTGTCCGGTCAGCTGAACTATGACAACAAGAAGAATATTCAGTGGGAAAACAGCGCTGAGTGGCGAATAGGATTCAACTCGGTGGCTGGAGATACCTTACGAATGCTCAGCACTAATGACGATGTGGTGAAAATAAACAGCAAACTGGGAATAAAAGCCGGTGGAAATTTCTTTTATAGTGGATCGGTCGATTTTTCTACCCAGCTATTTAACAGCTATAACGGCATAAATTCCACGGTTATGAAAACTTCTTTCCTCACACCGGTGCGCTTGAATATAGGAGTCGGTTTGGATTACAAGTACAAAAAGATTCTTTCATTGATGCTATCGCCCGTTGCATTCAAGTATATTTATATGAGCGACAACGTGAACGTTAATCCCAACCTGTTCGGGATAAAAGCAGGAGAAGACCACCTGAGTGAAATTGGTAGTTCATTCAAATCCATTCTATCGTACCCTTTCAGTCCCGAAGTCCAATTCGACTCTAAATTATCTTTCTATACCAACTATCAGAAGGTGGAAATTGACTGGGAAATGGTGTGCAATCTGACTATAAACCGATTTATGTCGACGCGTATATCATTCAACCCACGTTACGATAACACAGTCATTGGGTCGAATGCAAAAGTTCAGTTCAAGCAATTAATCAGCGTAGGGTTCTCGCACAAGTTTAATTGATAATCCAGCACTTTGGTTATTCAAAACGCACATGCCATACATCAAACTTCTGAACCTCTGATTCGCCGTAGCGCTTCAGGTATTTTCTGATTCTGTCGACGGTATGAGCTTCATTGAGCTGAGTTTTCGAGAAAAATTTATCGGCATAGCAAATCACCTGCTCTTCGAGTGAGACCGGCACCATCTCCCGATGCGGCAGGGGCAGATTGCCTTTCAGAATCATATCCAGCGTGAGTCCCACTCCCGTATGTCGCTCGCAAACCAAGGCATGCAGCGGAAAACCCTCACTGCGAAGCAAATCTCCACCCAGATAACCATGTTCAATGTATTGATGTGATCCGTGACAATGAATGCGCGGAGCATCGCACAAGTATATGCCTATATCATGAAGTAGAGCGGCTTCTGTGATAAACTGCATGTCGAGATTCAGTTCAGGATGCTTAACCGCAACTTCAAGCGCTTTGTCGCGCACCTGCTCGCTATGTTTTACCAACACGTAATAAATATCACTATCCTTCGGGTAGTATTTCTCAATTATCTGATATGGATCAATTGTCATTGGGAAAGTCATAATACCGGATATTTTATAAAAAACAGAAAAAGAATTCTAACTTTGCAGCAGTATTATTTTTGTATCGCAAAATTACAATAATTCTTTCTCTTGAAGACCACGAAACTGATAATTATAACTTGTTTATTATGAATCATACACCTACAGACTGCAATTGGCCCGGCAACGATGAACTGATGCGTGCTTACCACGACAATGAATGGGGCAAACCGCTACACGATGATCGTAAGATATTTGAATTTATGGTATTGGATGCATTTCAGGCCGGACTAAGCTGGCAAACGATACTGTACAAAAGAGAAAACTTTCGTCGCGCGTTTGACAACTACAACCTGAAAAAAATAGCTGCATACGACGAAGCAAAGATTCAGAGCCTGATGCAGGATGCCTCAATCGTGCGCAATCAGGCTAAAATTCGTGCTACGGTGGGCAATGCCGCAGCATTTATGCAGGTTCAGGCTGAGTTTGGAACGTTCGATAAGTATATCTGGCAGTTTACCAACGGAAAAACGCTGGACAACCGCCCGAAAAACAATGCAGACATTCCGGCCAAATCAACCGAGTCGGATGCCATGAGTAAAGACCTGCTCAAAAGAGGATTCAAGTTTGTGGGCTCCACCATTTGCTATGCGTTTATGCAGGCCGCGGGTATAGTCAACGACCATTGGGAAGGATGCTCGCACAGATAAGCGTCGCGCATTAAAAGTGTATCAGCACATTTCGTTGATAGCCTGAAAAACCACAGCTTCATACTGAGCCAGATTCTTGCTCTTTTTTACTTGCTTATAAATCTTTCGGCCTCCTTCAAACGCGTCGGCCTGATACTCCCACATTTCTTCCAGTCGTTTCAGGAAATGCAAATCGCCGGAGTATTTTTGCCTGCAAAGCGCAATAATAGACTGATGAAAACCACGAAGCATTTCAGCCTTCTGACTGGTAGTCAGCTCCTCCCCTCTTAATTCGGACAGCAGAAAAGGGTTTCTCAAAATACCTCGCCCAAGCATAAACCGGGTGACTTGTGGTGCTAACTGCCGAATTTTTTCCACATCGACGGGGGTAACAATATCGCCGTTGAAACAAACCGGATGCTGCAACTGCGATTGGTAATGCACAAAAGCATCGATATCTACTTCTCCTTTATATTGCTGCTTGCCTACGCGCGGATGGATGATAATCTCTTCCAACGGATAGGCGTTAAAGACCGGGATCAACGGCGCGAATTCGTCAGCGCTTTGCTGCCCGAGCCTGCATTTTACAGAAACCTTTAGACCGGTATCCGAAAAAACACCTTCGAGCAATCGGTCGACATCGGCTGGATGTTGCAGCAGACCGGCTCCCATTTGCTTACCGGTGACTATTGGGAACGGACAGCCCATATTAATATTCACTTCCGTGTATCCCTTTGTGAGACATAATTCTTCAAATACTTTGAACGACTCGGCATCCCTACCCAGAAACTGCGGCACAGGTTTCTGAAAATTATTGCGTTCCGGAAGCAAATCGTTACACTGACTCGGACGATAAAAATCACCACCCTGGACCCGCACAAAAGGCGTAAAAGTTTTGTCGAAATGCCCGATATGTTCCGTATACGATTCTCTGAAAATCCAATCGGTAAGACCCTGCAACGGAGCTAAATATATTTTCATACCTGTGTGTTTGATAAATAACGGCAACAAAAGTACTGCTTTTGTCGGGTAAATAGACCGATTTCCCTTTTTCTGACACAGTTTATTGAATAGAGCCTTAAAAGTTTGCTCACCGCTCGCGCAAATTTGTAACATGTGCGTTCTTTAATAAATATTTATTGTTCTAACAAACAACACACTGAAATCAAACAGACCCATGCGGGGGATACAACGATAAGATACGGCATGAATTCATCATTTGAATTAGCGTATCCAACCTTCTCCAATCATCGGTAAGCCTCACAATCCATAATAACCCACCATCATCATATCACCTACACATTAAAATTTTCACACCGAAACCGTACAAGTTTGGTGTGAGTTATTCTTCCTCAACAAATATTCAGTTTTTCATCACATTCTGCTCAAAAGGGGTAGATTTTTGCATTATTTAGGGTGTAAAAAACACCTTGTCCTAAAAATTTATTCATTCAATTTTTTAATCACCTAAAATACAACAAATTAAAAATTGGCTTGTCCTAAAATATTTTATCATAATTTTTGGACTATTGTAATAATTACGCTAATTTGGGCACGTAAAATAAACACAACTTAACGTAGTTTGAGTTAAATGCCTTGTAGTGTAAATTTGTTCTAATAAATATGAGCCTTTTATCCATGAAGTACTTTATCTGTTCCCGTTCTTTTTTATCTCCCTATTGCGTGTATTCAATACATCGGAAGTACGATGGAGCTAATGCCACAAGCATTACTACCTATTCCATCTGCTATAGTCGCTCTTCCATTAGGAATCGACTGCAAACCACGTACAATATTCCCGATTCTATACAGAACAGACATTTTTCCTCGTGGAATAATACCGATTCCTTGTGGAATATCCCTTTTTCCAATAGGAATACTAATAATACCATATACTATACTCCCTGTTCCAATTACTATTGGCAGTATTCCAATTGGAATTGTACCTGTTCCAATTGGAACAGACAAGATTCTATCTGGAATCGACAAAATTCCAATTGGAATAAAACCAATTCTATCAAGAACAATCATTGTTCCAATTGGGATATTGAATATTATACCAAGAACACCAACTATATCGCATGGAATTCTACTTATTCCAATTGGAACGGGCAATATTCTATATGGAACAGACCCGATAGTATTTGTTTTCAAGCAACTTCCAATATTTACTGGATATATTTCAGACGTTACAGTATAAATAATCAATTCAATATTTTCAATTTCTCCTGTTCAAACCTCAATCAATTAACTCGTTAAACAGAAAAATTAAACTCTTATGAAAAGAATTAAAGTTTTATTAGATTTTATCAAACTAGCGGTAGCCGAAAAGATTGTGTTTTATCGCAATGCAGTTGCCAAATTAACAAACAATGTGACGTTTCCTGATCCGGACATTTCGCTCGAAGAAGCCGGAAAAGCTGTAGATGCAATGGAAACATCCTATATAGCATCAAGAGACGGAAGCCATACCGCCACAGCACAGTTGCGCGCCAACGAGGCTGCTGCCGACGAGATATTCAGAGTACTGGCAGCCTACATAGACAGAGTGTCGGTGGGTGACGAAACGAAAATACTCAGTGCCGGATTTCATGCCTCCAAGCAACCGCTACCTATCCAGAAAGCAACGCTTACAGTGCTTGACGGAGCTAACTCGGGTAATGTGAAACTGGTAGCCAAAGCGGTGGAAAAAGCCGGTTCGTATATCTGGCAAATGGCCAAAGGTGCTTTGCCTGCCGACGAAGCAGGCTGGACTACACTGGGTTATACCACACAATCCAATAACGAAGTAACGGGACTGGATGTGGCAACCAGGTATTATTTTCGGGTGGCAGCAGTAACCCCCGATGGAACTACCGACTTTAGTGCACCGGTACTGAAGGTGGTAGTATAAATATAAAATTGAGCAGGAGAAATTGAATTTATAAAATTGAGAAAATTATAAAATACGAAGGGAATAATATTATTCTTAAACTCAGACAAACTAAATAATTAAATTTTAAACTACACAAAAATGAAAAGAAATTCACTATTGATTATTATGCTTTTAGTTATAAGCCAGTTGATGATGGCACAAAGCAAACCCGTTATGAGATTTGAAAAAAAAGAATATGATTTAGGTACACTCAAGTTTACTTCTGAATCTAAAAAAGTCAAACTCAAATATATGTTTAAAAACACAGGCAATGCTCCATTAATAATAAACAGGGTGCAAACATCGTGTGGTTGTACTATCTCCGAATGGACTAAGAAACCTGTTCCGTCAGGTGCTAAAGGACATGTATATGCCATTTTAGATTTGAAAGGTAAGATCGGATTAATCCGCAAGACACTTTTTGTGTATTCTAATGCCAGCAACGAGGTTATACAATTGTATATTAAAGGAATAATTAAATAATTATCAACTCCATCAATCTTATATTGCAGCGTATGAAACGAGCATTAAAACAGGAGTTTAAACCAAAGTCTATGTTCATTGCGAGTTCCATGCGACAACTGGATAATAAATAAAAATGAACGCATGAAACAAGTAAACAAATTAGCCAATAGCATTTCGGACATGAAATTTTTTCTTGTCGGCATGGTTGTGTTTGTTTGCAGCTTGTTTCCGTTGCGCACGTAAGATTCGTTTGTTGGTTTGAGTCAGATTGATTTTATTGTTCCCGTAATTCTTTCTTTAGTATTCTTATTGACCCTATTGTATATAGGTGAAGTCATTCGCAGTAAGAATTACAGCATCAGGCTAACCACTATTGATGCCATCGTGATGCTGTATATCTTTTACACAGGGATTCGATTCGCTTTACAATACAGGACTGTAAACCCCGAGACTTTCTTTGAATTTATAACGCTTGTTATTCTTTACCTTATTTTTCGAGGTGTTAAACCAAAATTCACTAAATACATATTGCTACTATTCCCATTAGCCGGAATAGCGCAGATAGCATATGGTATAGCCAACCAGACTCAATACTTTATGCCCGGATACGGATTGGTCGACGTGACAGGGGTATTCAATAATACAGGCATTTTGGGCGGATTTATGGCTATAGTATTTGTTGCGACTCTGGGTTTCCCGATCAGGAATACTCACAGCAGAAAATTCATACATCGAATCCCTTTCATGAAAATTCTACGCTTTGTAATACTTTTCCTGCTCTTTATCCAACTGCTGGCAAGCCATTCACGGGCTGCATGGTTTGGCTGCTTAGCAGGCTGTATCTATTTTATTGTTTGCCGTCCCAATAGTATTTTCCAACGCTTTGTTCAGAAAAACTCGTTTCGCAAGCTGCTGATGGGTGTTGTTATCAGCTTATCGGTTATTGCTTTATTGGTTGGACTGTACACCATTCGGAAAGATTCGGCTGACGGGCGGCTTCTGATTTGGAAGGTTTCGCTCGAAATGGTGAAAGACAAACCTATTTTCGGTCACGGCATCAATGGCTTTGAAGCCAACTACATGGAATATCAGGCACAGTATTTTGCGGCGCACCCCGATTCGCCTTTCAGTAACCTGGCTGATAACAATCGAGTTGCATTTAATGAAGTGCTGAAATTGCTTGTGGAACAAGGTATCGTGGGGATGCTGCTGCTTGCGGCTTTGGTTTACGTTCTCTTTCTGAAAATGCCAACAAAAGGCAATGAAGCAGAAAGTCGCGAAGCCGTTGCCTGTAAAGCTACATTAATAGCCTTATTTACGTTCGGGTGTTTTTCGTATCCTACCAACGTGTTTCAGATGAATGTGATACTGGTTGCACTGATAGCCCCCCTCAATCCCCCCGAAGGGGGGACTTTAAGATTGCCATTTGCGGACTTTATGGAGAGTTGGCGTGTAATTGGGAAAGTAGCAATTAAGATTGGAGTGATTTTGATTTACTGCATGGTAGTCACTATTTTGACAACAAGCGTTTTACGATACAATGCTGCTTGTAGCGATTGGAAAAAAGGATTGACACAGTTTGCAGATAAACGGGGGATTAAACTGCTTCAATCGTGCTATCCGGCATTAAGCAGCAACGGAGTATTTCTTAGCAACTATGGTAAGGCGCTTACCCTATCGGGGGCATACACCGATGCAATACCTATTCTGCTAAGAGCAAATGCCCGTTTGTCATTGTCAAATAATTACCTGGAACTGGGGAGCTGTTACCGTGCTACCGGAAATATAGCCGCTGCCAGAGAAGCATGGAACACCGCCTCACGGATGATACCGGCACTCTTTACACCATTGTATTTAACAGCTAAAATGGATTACGAAACCGATAATTTACCCGAGGCAAGGAACCTCGCCAGACAACTGCTGGAGAAAAAGCCAAAAATAAGAAGCCAAGAAACAGACAGCATGCAAAAAGAAATGGCTCAAATGGTTGAAGCAATCGAGTGAGCTAAAAATAGATCCTTTTTCATTTAATCAAAAAAATCACTTATTTTTATGAAAAAACAAAAGAAATATTTTATTTATTCAATAATTATTGTTTTATTTACAGCGTTATTTTTTTCCTGTAAAACAGACCTTGAAAATGCGGTGGCTTCCATTACGGGCTCACCGGATAATGAAGTGGCAGCAGCTCAGGAATGGTATAATAAAGCCCGACTGGATACATTAGCGATTGGGATTGCCAGAGTCAAGTCAAGTAAACCCGAATTTTCAGCCAAGCCCGATTGGAAGCATGCATACAGTGTTAAGGACGACGGTTATTCAGCAGTTCATACGCCTTTAAGTACAAATGGGAGATTTAGCTTTGTAACTGCGGAAAACAAGCAAGCCTACGAGGCAACAGGTGATGCGAGATATATAAGTACTTTCACACAAATGGTTGTAATCAACGAAAAAAAAGATAATAGAAAGTATGCATTTTTAATGACTCTGGTACCTGATAAAGCCTATCTTGAATCAACCCGCTTTTAGTTCAAACTACAGAAAATGGCAGAAAGGGTATAGTGGCTATGTGTTTTATCACACTTTGGATGGAAAATTTAATAATGGTTGGAAATTTGAAAATGGTAAAGTAACGATGAGTGCTACGCAGGTGGATGAAAATGGAGTTGACATAAGTATGGGAGCGAAGCGTAAAGTAGCTTCCGGGACCATTTGCACTACACTTACACAAGAAATTTGGTCGCAGCACTGTGGGTATTCGTACACATACATTGAACATAATGGCGTACCAACTAATTTTAGCAATATTTCTCTCAATTGTGGTAGTTGGGATTATCAAGGTAATATGTATCTTGTTGTATGTTATGACGATGGTCTCAGTGTTGGCAATGATCCTAATAATGGTGCAGGATCTAATAATGGAGGTTATGTTACTCCCCCAACAACTTTAGACGATTATTTAACTAACGCATTGGTTTATTTGCTTTCTAAGTTAACCGGCAATATGAGTTTAACATTTCAAAATTTACTAAATGTGCAAAAAATATTTTTTGTTCCAACTACTACAGGTACTTCTGATCCTGAGATCTGGAAATATTCCGATGGTACATGTCAGGTAAAATTTAAGTATAATCCTACCTTTTTTGATAGCCAAACCAGCTTTGGACAAGAGGTAATCTGTATTCATGAAATGTATCATATATACAGGGAAACTAATCCAAGCATTATCGGTTCAGATAACGATATTGATCATAGTAATATGATTTCTGACTCTCAATATTTAGCGTGGCTAAAAGAAGCTTTTCCCGGTTGTTCGGATAGTTTTTATAACGACCTAAGGTATGCTGGTACAATAGGTTCGCCTGTGTGGAATAGTCTATCGCAAGCCGAAAAAGATAGGTTAATAACATTTTTCCAAACTAATGGAATTCCATTTATTTTAATGTAAAATATAAAAACAAAAAAATATGAAAAAAGCAATATTATTTATCACTATGAGTTTAGTATTTAATATACTTTGTGCTCAAACAACGACAGAGCCTGTATATTTGATTTTAACATCCAAAACAACAGAAGGAGATGGCATTGTAAAATCAATTGGTAAAATTGATTCGTTACATAAAACATCTCCGATTTTTTACCATGTATCCACAAAAAGTAAGCAAATATATTTGATGTTTATGCATTTCAACTATAATGTATCCCAATTGACAAAAATCCGTAAGGTAAAAGCTAATGACCAGCAAGAGACTCTTACCAAGTCTACTTCGTTTTTGAAGACTATTACCCCTATTGACTTGGATATATTGTTTCCAAAATGGACAAAGGAACAGTCTTTAGCATTCAGGGATAGTCTGCAAGGGAAGAAAATATACATTATTGATCGGAGTGAAATAAAAGACAACCAAATTGAATTGTTGGAAGTTACATGTATTAAATCGGCGTTTTAAAAAGGAGGTAGATTTAAACTAAAACCAACAAACCCAAGGTGGTTGAAAAAAGCCATCTTGGGTTATTAAACCAATATAAATATGAAAAAAGTAATCGTATTTATTGTTATGATTTTGGGGTTGAATATACTTTGCGCTCAAACATCGACAGAGCCTGTGTATTTGATTTTAACAGCCAAAACAACAGACGGAGATGGCATTGTAAAAACAATTTCAAATGACAAAATATATAAAACACCGAGTATTACTTACTTCATTGATTCTCGGAGCAAGAATATACATTTGTTTTTTGAACATTACAATTTTAATACAGTTGAATTGGCAAAAATAAGAAAAGTGAAGGCAAATGATAATGATAAAAAAGAAACCCTTATGAAATCAGCTTCATTTTTGAAGACTATTACACCTATTGACTTGGATATATTGTTTCCTAAATGGACAAGGGAACAGGCTTTAGCATTCAGGGATAGCCTGCAAGGCAAGAAAATATACATTATTGATCGGAGTGAAACAAAAGATAACCAGATTGAATTAGTAGAAGTTACCTGTCATAAACCTTCTTGGTAGTTTGCTAATAAAAGCCAAGGTGGTTTTTATCCAACCACCTTGGCTTGTTGAACCAACACACAGTTCCGCGCGAATTTTTCGCGTGGGAGTATAACCAAGCAAGCCTACGAGGCAACAGGTGATGAGAGATATATAAATACCTTCACACAAATGGTTGTAATCAACGAGAAGAAAGATAATAGAAAGTATGCATTTTTAATGACTCTGGTCCCTGATAAGGCTTATCTCGAATCAACCCACTTCGCCGCTTTTAGTTCAAACTACAGAAAA
>Ga0302293_10001328_pt1 | contig 12319 bp, 9 predicted proteins | sample III_Fen_N2_2_FD_198758 | JGI IMG/M metagenome (GOLD analysis project Ga0302293, IMG submission 198758) | Peat permafrost microbial communities from Stordalen Mire near Abisko, Sweden - III_Fen_N2_2 | ecosystem: Environmental > Terrestrial > Soil > Wetlands > Permafrost | place: Sweden: Abisko... | reverse complement strand
GGCAGAAGCCAGTTTGGTATTATTTTCCCAGTATTTATCAGCAAAACGGGGCAGTGCTTTACGAAAATCACTATCGCCCAACGATTTTTGATCAACCGTGTTGGTAACCAATCCTCTCGAAAGTGGACTGAATGGCACAAATGTAATTCCCAGTTCCTGGCATAACGGAATAATTTCTTTTTCAACATCGCGGGTAAGCAACGAATATTCGCTTTGTAGGGCAGAAATCGGGTGCACGGCATGAGCGCGCCGGATAGATTCGGCTGATGCTTCCGAAAGTCCCAGATAACGAACTTTCCCTTCTTTTACAAGTTCGCTCATGGCTCCAACCATTTCTTCTACTGGAACATTAGGATCGATACGGTGAGCATAGTACAAATCGATGGTTTCAATCTTCAGCCTGCGCAGGCTGGCTTCCACCGCCTTGCGCAAATAAGTTGGCGATCCATCGAAAACCATCTTGAAATCAGCTGTTGTCTGGAATCCAAACTTGGTGGCAATGAAAATTTTATCGCGGTTAGGCACCAATACGTGTGAAATTAATTCTTCGTTGGCTCCGTTTCCGTAAACATCAGCAGTGTCCCAAAAGTTGATGCCCAGATCAAGCGCTTTGTGAAGGGTTTCAATCGATTCAGGATCGTTCTTTTCGCCATACGCATGGCTCATTCCCATGCAGCCCAATCCAATGGCTGAAAGTTGAATGTCGGTATTTCCTAATATTCGGTATTTCATGATTTATAGTTATTTATTATTTTTTGCGGTCTGATCCTTGCCGATCAACCATCCAGCCTGGGTATTCAGGAGCAAGCTTGCTAACTGTGTCTAATCTGGTTAGTTCATCATTCGTCAATTTTACTTCCGTCGATTTTAGATTATCGAGTAGCTGTTCCTGTTTTTTCGCCCCAACGATAACCGTTGTAACTACTGGCTGGTGAAGCAACCAGGCCAAAGCAATCTGAGCCACGGTTACGTCTTTTGCTGAAGCAATTTCCTGCATCACCTCAATAACGTCAAATGCTTTGTCTTTATTGATAGGCGGAAAATCAAAATTGACACGGCGACCTTCTTCGGTTACCGCATTTCGGCTGTATTTTCCGCTAAGGAAACCACCGGCAAGCGGGCTCCAAACCATCAGTCCCATTTTTTGATCGAGTAACATGGGTACCAGTTCCCTTTCCAGATCACGTCCGGCTATAGTGTAATAGGCCTGAAGTGAAACGAATTTTGTCAGGTGTTGTTGTGAGGAAATTCCCAACGCTTTCATGATGTGCCACGCTGATAAATTCGAACAACCGATGTAGCGCACTTTGCCACTTTTTACCAGCGAATCGAGCGCATCAAGTGTTTCTTCCAGCGGAGTAATAGGATCGAATCCATGAATCTGGTATAAATCGATATAATCCATATTCAGACGTTTGAGGCTTTCGTCGGCCTGATACAAAATGTGTTTGCGGCTCAATCCTGAATTGTTTGGTCCTGTCCCAATTGCACCGCGTACCTTAGTGGCAATTACCAGCTCGTCACGATTGAGTCCAAGGTCACGAATGGCCTGACCGGTCATTTTTTCGCTCAGCCCTTCGCTGTAAACGTTGGCTGTATCGATAAAGTTAATTCCGGCATCCACCGAAGTTTTTACCAGTTGATTAACTTCTTTCTGGGTTAAAGCGCCAATGGCAGTCCACATTCCTTGTCCACCAAAAGTCATTGTTCCCAGACAAAGTTCCGAAACTTTTAATCCTGTGTTTCCTAATAAATTGTATTTCATAGCTAATCGTTTTTCAGAGTTTATAACAATTTAAGTTCTGAATTTCCTTTATCAAGTTACAAAATAAGTTGGTGTGAATTGCAATTGCACATCAATTGCATAAGAATTATCAGCTGATATAATGATTAATAAGGAACCTATTTGTATTGGTATTTCCGGTATCGTTACTTTATTCGTTCTCGATTTCATGAAATCAAAAAGGTCCCGAAATCTTTTCTGATTTCGGGACCTTTTTACTTCGGTCTTCTGACTTTCTTACATTCTTTCCGGAACGTCAATTCCCAATAATTTCATGCCGGTTTTGATGGTTTTGCCAACATTTTCGGCGATGACCAGACGAAGGTTGCGAACGTCTGCATTTTCTTCGATGATGATCGGGAATTCGTGATAGAATTGGTTGAATTCTTTCACCAGTTCGTAAATGTAGTTGGCAATTAAAGCGGGACTATAATTGTCGCCAGCTTCTTTTACAGCAACTGGAAATTGTGAAATTGCTTTGACCAATTCCAGCTCTTTTGCGCCAATCTGTAATCCGCCATCAATGATTTGGTTAATCGCGATACCTTTGTCGGCTGCTTTGCGCAATACCGAGCGGATTCGGGCGTAGGTGTATTGAATGAACGGGCCGGTATTGCCATTGAAATCGATGGATTCTTCCGGATTGAAAAGCATACTTTTCTTTGGATCAACTTTCAGGATGAAATATTTGAGTGCACCTAAAGCAATCATTCGATAGGTTTCGGCAGCCTGTTCAGGAGTGTAACCTTCGAGTTTGCCCAATTCTTCCGATGTTTTGCGCGAAACTTCGATCATTCCAGCCACTAAATCGTCGGCATCCACCACAGTTCCTTCGCGCGATTTCATTTTGCCCTGCGGAAGTTCAACCATTCCATAGGAGAAATGGTGTAAGCCTTTTCCGAATTCGAACCCTAATTTGTCAAGCAATATAGAAAGTACCTGAAAATGATAGTTTTGCTCATTTCCAACCACATAAATCATTTTGTCGATTGAGTAATCCTGAAAGCGTTCTTTGGCTGTGCCAATATCCTGGGTCATGTAAACAGAAGTGCCATCGCTGCGGAGTAAAATCTTCTGGTCTAATCCTTCAGCAGTCAGATCCGCCCAAACCGATGAGTCATCTTTCTGGTAGAAAACGCCCTCTGCCAATCCTCTCAAAACTTCGTCTTTGCCGTAGAGGTAGGTTTCCGATTCGTAATATATTTTGTCGAAATCAACTCCAAGTTCTTTATAAGTCACATCGAATCCGGCGTAAACCCAATGGTTCATGGTTTCCCAGAGTTGAATAGTTTCAGGGTCTTTGGCCTCCCATTTTAGCAACATTTCGCGTGCTCCCTGCATCGAAGGGGCATTTTGCTCGGCGTTTTCTTTCGTTTCGCCTTTTTCAATCAAAGTGGCAATTTCTTTTTTGTATTCCTGATCGAATTTTACATAGTAATTACCAACCAAATGATCGCCTTTGATGCCTGTGTTTTCAGGAGTTTCGCCATTGCCCCACATTTTCCAGGCATACATTGATTTGCAGATGTGGATTCCGCGGTCGTTTACAATGTTGGTTTTTACCACTTTGTTGCCGTTGGCTTTCAGTACTTCAGCAAGAGAAAATCCTAGTAAATTATTGCGGATATGCCCCAGATGCAGTGGTTTGTTGGTGTTTGGCGACGAATATTCTACCATAACCAATTTCGACGATTCGGTTGATTCAGTAATTCCGTAATTGGTTGTAGAACTGACAGAATTGAGTACTGAAACCCAATATTCGGATGAAATGACCAGATTCAGAAAGCCTTTAACAACATTGTATTTCTCGACTTCGGTAACGTTCTGCTGAAGGTAATCGCCAATTTCAGCAGCAGTTAGCTCCGGAGATTTTTTAGAAATCCGCACAAACGGAAACACCACCAAAGTGATATCTCCTTCAAATTCTTTTCGGGTATTTTGTAGCTGAATGAGGTTTGGATCAATTTGCTGCTGGTAGCATTTTTCGATTGCTTTAACAATTTGGTCACGTATAATCAGTTCGATCGACATTTTTAGTGCTTTGAAATTTGAGCGACAAAGATATTTGATTTTCGACATTTATCGACATGAGAGAAACTTCATTTCACTTTGTATAATTTCACGATTAACAGGAAAAAACATTAAGAAATCGTTCAAGATAAATAAAAAAGCCCTGCATGACTGATATGCAGGGCTTTTCGTATTTAAATCGAAAATAATTCTAAAGTTTCAATTTTATTTTTTTACCAACTCGAATTCAACCCGACGGTTCAATGCACGTCCTTCAGGAGTGTCATTGGATGCAGCGGGATTAGCTTTTCCTAAACCTTCCTTTAATTCAATTCTGTTCTTTTTAATTTTACTTGCAAGAATTGCTTTCACAACTGCATTTACACGGTTTTTAGAAAGAGTCAAATTGTAGGCATCGGTACCAATAGCATCAGTGTAGCCGGCAGTAAGCTTTACGTTATAGTTGCTATTTTCTTTTAATAGACTGACAAGTTTATCAATTTTAACTTTTTCTTGAGCACTAATCGTAGATTTGTTAAAATCAAAATAAACAGGTTCAACTTTCATTCTTTCTGCTTCAATTTCTTCAGCAGTTTTTTCGATAATTGGACATCCTGTTGCATCAACTTTAGCTCCTTTAGGTGTGTTTGGACATTTGTCTTTATCGTCAGTTACACCGTCACCATCTGAATCTATCGGACATCCTTTTTCGTCCACTTTTACCCCTTTAGGAGTATCGGGGCATTTGTCTAAATAATCAGCAACACCGTCACCATCTGTGTCAACTGGACAACCTTTAGCATCAACTTTTACCCCCTTGGGTGTGTCAGGGCATTTGTCATCTTTATCGGCAACGCCATCACCATCAGCATCAGGACAACCTCTCAAAGAAGTTAATCCGGCAACAGTTGGGCAATCGTCAATATAATCAGCAACACCATCACCATCGGTATCAATTGGACAACCATTGGCATCAACTGCAACACCAGCCGGAGTATTCGGGCATTTATCCTTGTTGTCTGAAACGCCGTCCATGTCAGAATCAGGTGTCTTTCCAAAATCAAACTCCACACCAACGGTAGCTTTCCAGAAGTTATCTCTAATGGTTTTTCCAACATTAGTTGTTTCTATTCCATTGATATAACCAATCTCCATGTAAAATGCGGTGGCTGGACTAACGTAATATTTGTCACCTGCACCTATGTTGAAATTTAATCCTGTTTCATGATTGTCTGCCAATATTCCTGGCCCTGCAAATAAATAAGGACGGAATTTTTTGCTTTCATCGTTTAACTTATACCTCAGATTTAGGAATGCGTTTGCAATATCAAGATCATTAATCACTTTAGAATTAAACAATCCAAGGTCGCCCCTCAACATTAAATCAAGCCGAGGACTAAGGTACCTGCTTAAATACATTTCAGGGGTAAAACCAATGCTTGATTTGTTGGTCGTGCCATAAGCGCCAACTCCGGCACCAATTCCCCATTTTTTATCGACTGTCTGAGCATTTGTAATAGCTATAATTGCTATTAATAATGAGAGTAGTAGAATTTTTTTCATGATTGATGGTTTTTTGTTTCTTAATATTATTTGAAAATTTGTGTAAATAACGAGACTATTAACAAAATTGATATAATATTGTTGAATGTCGTTTTTATTATAGTTATATAAAAGTAATACATCGATTTATATTTTTTGCAATTTTATTTCTAAAATTTAAGGTTTTGTATGCGATAATTGACATAGAAACAACAGGTCAGTCGGCAGCCAAAGGAAAGATTACCGAGATTGCCATTTATCTACATAACGGGTATGAAATAACCAGTTCATTTTCGAGCTTGATTAATCCGGAATGTTATATTCCCGGATTCATAACAAGCCTTACTGGTATTGATAATGAGATGGTAAAGAATGCACCTAAATTTTACGAAGTTGCGCGTCAAATTGTTGAAATAACTCAGGATAAAATATTTGTCGCTCACAATGTGAGTTTCGATTATAAATTTATTCAGGAAGAATTTAAACGTTTAGGCTACGATTATCAGCGAAAGACTATGTGTACTGTTCGTATGGGGCGCAAGTATATTCCCGGATACAGATCATACTCGTTGGGGAAAATCTGTGATGAACTGGGTATTTCTATAAATGGAAGACACCGCGCTGCTGGTGATGCTTTAGCAACAACTAAACTTTTTGAAATAATACTCTCGAGAAAAGCGATTAAGGAAGCAAAACAACCTCCTGGTCAATTAAGATTGTTTTAAAACTAAAAAGCCGCATGTTTGATGCGGCTTTTTAGTTTTATTCTTCAGGTTTTCCTTCTTCCGGATTTTCCTCTTCGGATTCTGTAATTAGGTCTTTATCACTGAGCAATTGATACCACTGGATGATCTTTTTCATATCAGAAACATATACCCGATCTTTGTCATATTCTGGTAATGCTTCTTCAAAAAAAGCTTTAATCTCATTTGCTGATGCTTTTGGTGAAATCAACTTTCCACCCGCTTTAATTCGAATAAACAAATCAGTCAATAAAATTTCCCCGGTTTCAGTAAATATCGAAATGTCTGACAGTGTGCTTATTTTTGAGGTTGAATAGGCCGGAATACGTTTGCCGGTTAACAATGATTCAACAATGATACTGTTTTTTGTTTCGGTCACCAATTTAAATAATCCGGGTTGACCGCTGATTGATAATATTCCTTTTAGCATACGTTCTGTTTTTTTTCAGAGCACGAAGATAATACTTTCCCTGAAGTAAAAAACAACTCCGGGATAACTCCGGAGTCAGTTTTATTTAAAGTTGATTTGATGACTGATTCCAAAACTGATCCATCGGCCGGGCTGCTCAACAGTTCCCAAATCGAAATACACAGTGTTAAGCAGGTTTGAAGCCATCGCATAGATTTCGGTTGTAGGTGTTTTCCACATGATTCTGGAATTCACCAACCAGAATGGTTTGTACGGCGCTGTTTGGGTGCGCATCCCGTTTCTGTCCTGATAACTGAAACGCCATGAGCCTTTTAATCTGCTCCATATTTTGTGGTTGACTTCAATGTCCAGCTTATGTTTTAGGTTGTCGAGCACATAATTCGAGAAAAAGTTGTTTCCACCTTTATCTAATTTATTATACGAATAATTCAGCCCAAGCTTGGTTATGAAAATATCTTTTAGCCAGATTTTTTCAGGAAAGAAATTTCCACTAAGCTCGAAGCCGGTTGAATTAATCCGGGTTAGATTTTTGGTTTGCCATTTATCGGTCTCATTTTCGCGTACCCAATCAATTAAGTCTTTACCTCTGCGGTGATAAATATCTGCATGTCCAAAGAAACCGATATAATTGAGTTTTATTCCGCCCTCATAGGTTACCGATTTTTCAGGTTTAAGATCTGGATTACCAATGTTGGTTGGTCCGTTGTAAAATAAATCGGTAAAAGTTGGCATCCTGAGCGTCGAATTCGCTGATCCATAAATTTTAAAATGGTTAGTCAAGGAATAGGAAGCATCGATTCCGGGATAAATGTTCCAGCCAAAACCAAGATCCGAAATCCAGTTAGTCATGGCACCAGCAGAAACAGATAAATTTTTCAAGTAAATTGAATGCTCAGCATAATAAGAAATTGTGGTTCGGGAATAAGATTTGGTGAAAAACTGATTGGCTTCGCCTGGAACTTCGATTGGAGTGGTTAGTGGCTTACCCAAAACATTACTCCAGACGTTTTCAGTTCGGATTTCTGCCCCGAAAGCAGTTTTGCCAAAGCGCGAATTAAACCATGCATTCAGATTGCTACCGAAAACATCAGTTAAGTGGTAATTGTGTCCCATATACCAACTTGCAGGATTATCCCGGAACAATTCAAAACGATCCTGATGACGCCTCCAATAAACAGATGGAATTAAATGGATTTTTGTGCCAGTTTCAAATTTTACTGAAGCAAAAGTTGTTTTGGTCGCTTCAAACTGATTGGGATAAGTTGCCGTGTAAAAGCTATTTGCACCAAACGCTTTGTCGGTGTGTCCAACCTGAAAATCAAGAGTTCCGGGTTTGGTATCCAGTTTGGCTTGGTAAAAAGCGTTCCATGTTTTAAAGTCAGTATTATCGATATACCCATCGGAAGACATGTGATTAAATGCAATAAATTGGTTCCAGTTACTTGTACTGAGATTTCCGGAGAGATTGATGTCGGTAAGTTTATGCTGACCTACAGCTACATCTGCTTTTAAATTGGTTTTGCCTTCAGTGTTGGTGATAATGTTTATTGCACCTGAAAATGCATTTGGGCCAAAAACTCGTGCAGCCGGACCTTCAAGAATTTCAATACGCTGGATGCTTTTTAAACTGACCGGAAGGTCGAGGGCGTGGTGCCCAGTTTGTGGATCTGAAATGTTGATGCCATTTAATAAAATTAGGGTTTGATCGAATGAACCTCCCCTGACCGAGATATCGGCCTGAACTCCTTGAACACCGCGCTGACGGACATCAACACTAAGCGCATATTCAAGCAATTCCTGAATGCTTTGGACGGGAGCCGCCTCAATTTCATCTCTGTTAATCACGGATACAATCCGTGCCACCTGTGAGTAAACAGCAGGTGCTCTCTGGGCCGAAATCTCAATTTCGTCAAGATCGTATTTCATGCTTACTTTCGAACTATCGGTCTGGGCGAAAACTAATTCAGGTTCGGCTACAGTAGTGTAAATTGCCAAAAGTACACCAATGCGCACAGGCTTTTTAATAGCATTGAACAGAGAATAAGCTTTTCTTCCCCAACGTTTAAAAGTGAACATTTCAGCCCGGTTAATGGATCTGATTGTTTGTTTCATTTTTAATTATTAGTGAAAAATTTGATGTGGCTAAAATAGTAATTTTTTACAAGGGGGAATATTTACAGCTAAATGTGTCGCTTTAATTTACGGAAATCAGCTGAGATTTCCATGTGTTTTTTAACCTGAAATATTTGTTTAAGAACATGTTATAATTTAAAAACAAAGTTATGTAAACTCTCGTAAAGGAAAAAGTCGAATATAAAATCATACTCCTATAAATAATCTTTATCAGCTATAAAAATTATTGAAGAATAAAAGACTTTAAAATCCTTTGTATAAGCTTTTGAAACTTTATATTTGTCCTAACATTAACAATTAAAAAACGAACGCCATGACACAGCTTCAATTTAACACCGCACTTCTAGGATTACAGGACAAGTTGTTGTACTACGCATTAAGTCTGACTTCCGATCAGGAAAAAGCTCAGGATTTGCTGCAGGAAACATTTCTGAAAGCACTAACATATAGAGATAAATTTACGCAGAATACCAATTTCAAGGCGTGGATTTACACCATCATGAAAAATACGTTTATTAATAACTACCGTCGTAATGTTAAGGCAAAAAACACGTTTGATGGAACTAATAATGATTTTCATTTGAAATTCTCAAAAGACAAAAGTTATCCTTCACCTGAATCGATTTATAGTTCAAAAGAGATTCTTAAATGTATAAATGCGCTGGAAGATGAATACAAAGTTCCATTCAATATGTTTTTGGATGGTTTCAAATACAAAGAAATTGCAGAGGATCTGAATTTGCCGCTTGGTACTGTTAAAAGTCGGATTTTCTTTACCCGTAAAAAATTGGAAAAATCCTTAAAAGATTACGCTGCATAATCGCTATAATTTTAATTCAAAAGTAGGTTGGTTTTATTGGTTTAAATGGTCTGCTGTTAGCAGATCATTTTTTTTTATACCTAAGTTGATTTAACTTTGGATGAAAAATTAATCGCTATGAAAAAGAAAATTGCAGTTCATTTAGCAGATGGTTTTGAAGAAATTGAAGCTATTAGCATTATTGACGTTCTGCGTCGTGCTGATCTGGAAGTAGTTGTGGTTTCGGTAACCGGTAAAACTGAGATATCAGGAGCGCACCAAATAAAGGTAATTGCTGATATTCTCTTTGAAGATGTGAATTATGACGAAATGTATATGATTGTTTTGCCAGGAGGAATGCCTGGGGCTGCCAATCTGGATGCTCATGCCGGATTAAAACATCAAATCATGAAATTTGTTGCTGAAAACAAACAACTTGCAGCTATTTGTGCAGCGCCGCTTGTTTTTGGTAATCTGGGGATTCTGGAAGGCAAACAGGCTGTTTGTTACCCCGGTTTTGAAGAATACCTTAAAGGCGCAGAAGTGCTTAAAATTCCGGTTGCTCAAGCTGGAAATATAATTACCGGAAGAGGGCCTGGTGTAGCCATTCAATTCGCATTGAAGATTGTGGAGCAAGCAGTGTCAGTGGAAAAGGCTCAGTTACTTTCGGCGCAAATGATTGTAACCTTTTAAATGGCTTGACTAAAAGCAGACATTAAACAATGGCTTTGGCCGGAACGGTAAAAAAGAACGAACTTCCATTACCTGAAGAACTGTTCACCCAGAGGATTCCATTGTTTTTATGCACAAATTCTTTGCACAGAATGAGTCCCAATCCGGAGCCATCTTCGTTGTTGGTTCCTTTGCGTTTAACTGTCGAATCAATCTGGAACAGATTTAGCGCATCTTCTTCTGAAATGCCGATTCCGGAGTCTTTAACACAAATGCTTATTTTGTCGTCGATTTGGTTGGCGATTATTTCAATCAGCCCGTTTTCAGGCGTGAATTTGATCGCATTGTTGATCAGGTTTCTCAGGACAGTTTCAATCATTTGTGGGTCGGCAAAAAGGCATAGTTCGTTGTCGAAATTGAATTCGATACGAATATTTTTCTGGTCGGCCAGTGAACGCAAAACACTTACCGAATTTTCAATTATCTTTTTCAATTCAATTTCTCGGGGAATGAAAATCAATCGTCCGGTTTGTGCTTTCGACCATTCGAGCAGGTTCTGAAGCAAGCGGAAAATGTTGTTTGTAGAATGTTGAATGTCCGATGCAAACTTCCGGCGTTCTTCTTCGGTAAACTGCTCGTAATCGTTGCTTAGCAGATATGAATACCCCATGACGGTGTGAAAAGGGTTTTTCAGATCGTGTGCAATGATGGAGAAAAATTTGTTTTTTGCAGCATTCAATAATCTAAGTTCGTTTTCGCTCTGTTCTATTTTTTGGTTTTTGGTTTCCAGCAATTGATTGAGTTTAATTTTATCGAAGTATCTGAAGAGAACAAAAAATACAAATATGAGCAGTAAACTTGCGGTCACAAATCCCAGAATTTTGAGCTGTTTGTTCTTCTGCAATTGTATATCCATTAGTTCCTGTCGGGCTTGCAACCGGATAATTTCATTTTGCTTCTTCTCAGTTTCGTACTGTTTTTCGAGGTTGATAATCTGTTCGTATTTTTCTTTCTGAACCATACTGTCGTTATATTGAACGAAAAGCTCGTGATATTTTAGCGCAGTTTTATATTCTCCCATGAGCTTGTATGTTTCAGCCATCTCGCGATAGTTCAATCTTTTCAATGCAAAACCTTTTTTAAATTCATCAGCTAAATTAAGGCTTTCATGAAAAGCATTCAGAGCATCCATATACCTGCCTTTTTTGCAATAAGCAAGTCCCATTCCTTGCCTGATCTCAGGTTCAAATTGATTCCATCCCAATTCTTTGAATTTTGTCGATGCCTGATCAAAGGAAATAATTGCTTTGTCTAAACTATCAGGATAATTAGGATAAAGCATTGCGATGTTTGTAAGTGCAATTGTTTGATAACCTGTCATTCTTAGTTTTCCAAATAGGTTATAGGCCATCCAGAAATTTACAATGGCCGAGTCAGGCTTATTCATGTTTGTATATGTATCGCCTAGCCCATTGTAGTTTACCGCCATACTCGCCGAATCCTTTATCGATGTGTTTAAATTCAGCGCCTTTTTGTAATTACTGATGGCATCTCTGTGATTATTCATTTTTTCATGAGCCATAGCGATATTAGAGATGATTTCAGCTGTATATTCCTTGTCTTTTTCGCATGTGCGAAGTGCCTTGATAAATTGCGAAATTGCTTTGTCACCCTGATAAATTAGGTGATAGCATAAACCTAATGAGTTATAGCAATTTGTTAGATTGAATGAATCTTTAAGCGATTCAAAATATGAAATTGCTTTTTGGTACTGGGGAATAGCTTTGGAATAATCTCGGGAATAATAATAGGTTTCACCCAAATAGTAAATTGCTTTAGCCTGTTCAGGAAGTTGTTTCTGTTTTTCTGCCAACCTTAATGCCTGCCGTGTGTATGAACTGCTTTTGGCCGAATCCTTGCGGGTATTAAAAGAAAGTTCAAGAAATAGATTTGTTTTCTGCTTTTCGGTTGCATTATTACAAAGCTGCAACAAACTGTCAACTTTTATCTGTGATAATACTGACAGACTGATAATTAAAAGTGAGAATATAACTAAGGCAAGCTTTTTCATTGCGGATGTTGAGATGCACAAATATGTTCATTTTTAACTGAAAATCATGCAGAAAGCTTCCTTTAGATTCACATTTTTGATATTTTATTAAACACAAATTATACAACAAGGAGGTTGTCAATTGAAATAATTGATT
>Ga0302293_10001326_pt1 | contig 12331 bp, 10 predicted proteins | sample III_Fen_N2_2_FD_198758 | JGI IMG/M metagenome (GOLD analysis project Ga0302293, IMG submission 198758) | Peat permafrost microbial communities from Stordalen Mire near Abisko, Sweden - III_Fen_N2_2 | ecosystem: Environmental > Terrestrial > Soil > Wetlands > Permafrost | place: Sweden: Abisko... | reverse complement strand
CCCCACGCCGTCCGCGGTGCCGACGCCGAGCGCAAGCCCGACCCCCACACCGACGTTGCCCCAGGCCACACCGACGCCGAGCGCAAGCATGGCACCCCCGGTTGACCAGGACTTCATCGTCCCGGCGAACGACGAGGACATCCGCGCTGCGGAGTTCAACGCGTTCGTCGCACGATGCGGCGACAAGCTGTGGAAGAACAAGAAGGCCAAGGGCGACAAGACCGACTTCGTGGTGATGGGAAAGGGCAACGCGTACACCTCTTGGGGTAGCTACACGTGCCTGATCGCTCATTACCCGACGCTCGGACACTCCATCGTCGATGGTGTCGTCAATCAGCCGGTTCCCTCCGGTTCGACGGTCGGCAAGGTGAACCCGTGGGCACCCAAGTTCCTGGCCAAGTCCAAGGGCTCCCTGGCGAAAGCCTGGGTAGTCAAGGACACCAGGACTGGTGAACTCACGGTTTCGTCCGATTACCTCAAGTACGCCTTCAAGGTCGTCACACTCCTCGAGCTGTTCCAGCGCAAGGACAAGATGGTCGCGACGGCTACCTGGCACTACCCGGCGAACCCGACGGCATCTGGACTTCCCAAGACCTACAAGTCGAAGAAGCCCTACACCGGCTTGTTCATCCCGTTGATGTACACCCTGAAGGGGCAGTCCTGCCCCTTCGCGGTCTACGCCATCAACGTGATTGACGGAAGGTTCGCCAAGCTCGCATGGTCGTGCGGCGCTCCCAGGACACCCGGTACCCCCGGAACCCCTGGCACACCCCACAAGCCGCCGACGACGCCGCCGACTCACAAGCCGACGCCGACGCCGACACCCATGCCATCCAAGACGTCTGCGCCTCCCAACCATGGAGAGCCGACGTCACCGCCGACGGAGCAACCTCCGTCGACTCGTCCGTAGTTACCGACAACCTCCTCTGAGGGGCTGGCTTCGTGCCGGCCCCTCGGGAGTCCCCCTCACGTGTTGTAATGATCTGACTTGTCCCTACATGCAGTTAACAATGCGGTCAGTTATACATTCGATTTTATTAACCAATTACTGTTTCATCACTAACTCATCAAAGGAGATTTTATGAACAAATTAATCGCTGCGATCAAGCGCGCACCGAAGTTCTCTGCGCTTATTGCCGTGGGAGCGAGTGCGATACTCATCCCTGCGACTCTGTTCGCATGGGGTCCGGACCGTCCGACCTTTACCATGGCGCACCCTGCAGACCATGTCACGTTCAACTCAATTACCGATAACCCAAACTATGGCGACGAACGCCAATTTGTCACGGTCAAAGACCTGACAGCCGGAACCGGTACCCTGAACTCAATCAACCTCGTAGAAGGTCATGAGTACCAGGCATACATCTACATCCACAACAATGCTTCAGACACGCTCAACGCGAGTGGTGTCGGCATCGCCAAGGGTGTGAAAGTTCAGTCAAAGATGCCGAGCACTGTCAACGGTAGCGCAAGCGTCGCTGGCTATGTGTATGCAACCAATGCTACACCAAAAGAAGTCTATGACACTGCCGATCTGACAAGCTCAAAGGCTGTGACGCTCGAATACGTCGCAGGTTCTGCAAGCATCGTCACTCACTACTACACTTCTGCGCTTTCCGACAAGCTCGTAACTGTCGGTAACGTCGATATGCCAGTAGGCGGCGGCGTTTCTGTCGGAAGCAACGACCTTTCTGGATCATGGAAAGCATGTCTTGGCTACGCTGGTTATATCAGCTACAAGTTCAAGGTCAAGCAACCAACTGTCGTCACTCATCCAAATGTTGACATCGTCAAGACCGTCAACAGTAAAGAGACCGACAAAGTTGAAGTCAACAAGCCATTTACCTACGAGCTTACTGTCACGAACTCGGGCGACGTCGATTTGACGAACGTCCTAGTGACCGACAAAGCGCCTGCAGGTATCACCTTTATCAGCTCAAATCCTGGTACGATCAGCAATAATACGCTGAGCTACACGATTCCAAGCCTCAAGGTGAAGGCACAGACGACTATCAAGATCACTGCCAAAGCGACGAAGTACCTCGCTGGCGTCACGACCAACACTGCCTGTGTCAGCACACCAGTTGTTGACTCGAACAAGCCAGAGTGTGATACGGCAACGACAACGATGCCAACTCCTATCCAGGTATGTGAACTCGCAACCAAGACCGTCATCACGATCAACCCAGAAGACTTTGACAGTGCTAAGCACTCAAAGACACTGAGCGATTGTAAGGACATCAAGGTTTGTCGCCTTAGCGACAAGACAGTAGTCACGATCACGTTGACACAGTACAACGAGAGCAAGGATAAGTACTCAACTACGTTAAGTGATTGCGACAGCACTCCTCCAGTCACTCCACCTGAGTTACCTCACACTGGTGCAGGCGATGTTATCGTCAGCATCCTTGGTGCAGGTTCCCTTGTAGCAGTTATCGGCGCTTACCTTGCGAGCCGACGCGCACATCTCGGTGCTTAAACGAGGCTGACCGCTCGCATAACATTCTGAGACATGAGTCTTGGACCCTGTTACAAAAATACCCCTCTTTACCGAGGGGTATTTTTGTAACTATGGAGTAATGTCATCTTCATTTGGCGGCGGTGGATTGCTCAACTTCTTGATAGGAAGTCTGAAACCGAACGTACTACCCTTACCGAGCGTCGATTCAAATACAACCTGCCCGCCATGCCCGTCTATCACCTTCTTCGCGAGGAAGAGGCCCACGCCCGTGCCGTCTGGTCGTTGCTTGCGGGCATTTTCAGCACGGAAGAACTTCGTGAAGAGCTTGCTTTGCGCCTCTTTAGGCACACCCATACCCTTATCTATCACACGTAGCACCGCTTCACCGTCTTCGACAGATAGGGTGACCTTGATAGCTGTGCTATCGGGCGCATAGTAAATCGCATTGTCGATAAAGTTCATGATGACTTGTCGTATCTTGCCCTCATCGAGATAGAGTACTGGGAATCGTGATGGCTGCTTATACTCGACGCGTACCTGATGTGACTGAGCAATCTGCTTGATATTGGCCACCTCTTGTTTCACCACCTCTGCGAGGTCACTTTCTTTGCGGTCTACGACGAACTTACCGGTCTGCAAACGACTGACATTCAGAAAGTCTGAGATCAGATGCACCATACGTTCACTACTGGTAAACGCTTCTTGGAGCAACTGCCGCTGTTGCTTGCTGATTTTGCCTGCATCGCCCTCAAGTACCATAGAGATATACCCCTTCACGCTGGTCAACGGCGTACGCAGCTGGTGACTAGCCATACTGACAAACTCATCCTTCATCGCGTCGAGCTCGACGAGACGCTTATTTGACGAACGAAGTTCTTTAGTCGCGCTATTAATGCGTTGTTCGAGGTGGGTGTTGAGATCACGAACTTCCTGGACTGAACGTGCATTCTGGATGGCGATAACCAATTCGTCGGCTACCGTCTCTAGCACAGCGATATCGCGTTTCACATATCCACCAGCCAAATGCTCGCCCAAGAAGAGATAGCCAATCGTCTGATTAACCGTCACAAGCGGCAAAACCAGTGCAACTCGATGTCTAGCGAGTATTTGATGCAAGTGGCGTTGATGCTCATCTAGATGCGCTGTGGTCTCTGGGTCTACGATTAAGATGCCACCACCGTAGACATCGGCAATCCTCCTCACCTGCTCATAGTCTGCTTCGTTGAAGTCATCGTACTTCTTATGCCCCACCAGCACATCATCATGGTGATTGCGATACACGATAAACAGTCCGCCGCTTGCCTTGAGGGTAACGCTAATCTCCTGCAGTGCCCGCTCAAGCACTTCATGCAATCGCGTGGTGCTAGTCAGAATACGGCTTAAACGTCCGATAAACTCATCGGTGTGATAGCGATCCCGATAAAAAATCTTGTTTGTCCAATGATCAAAGAATCGTTTGAATGGTTGGAATAGCAGCGCCAATACCAACGCGAGACTGATATTGATAGGGCTGAAGCTCACTGCATTCGTCACTTTCCCCCCAAGGAAGAGCGATGAGGCCAGATAGGCGATGAAGTAATATGCAGCGCCAAGAGTAAAGAGTGTGAGGATATATGCAACCGCACGCACCGCGGCCGCCTTGACGTCAAATTCGCGCCGAATACCGACGACATAGGCAAAGACCATACCTGTCATCACAATCGATATAATCCCCAATTGCTCGACCGCGTTGCTGTCAGGAAACAGCCAACTCGCCGCAAGATTCATGGCGACAGTCACGATAAGCGTGATCAATATCCACATCATGCTCGACCGTGTCATCGTCCCCACGAAACGCTTCTTGCGATACCCTACTACGAGCATCGCGACACCAAGCGCAATTCCTAGCGCCAGCATCGTATCCTGGATGGTATACAGCGCACCAGGCGTTAGCGCAGGTGTATACGCATCCACCTGATCAAAGCGCATACTGGCAATCACGCCACCAAACGGTGCGGCGGCGGCACATACAGCGAGCGCGATAGCTGTGCCACTCGCCGAAACACTCCACGTAACCTGTCGCTGCAAACGTGTAAAGAAGAGACAAAACAGTACCCATCCGATGACCGCAACGTTAAGTAGCGTAATGCCCAGATTGTAGGTAAGCTCAAAGTACGCATTATGTGGGGTCGCAAGGAGGCTGAGAGTCCGCCATCCAGCCAAACCGAAGAGCCCTGCCGAGAGCAGGCGCTTATATGCTACACTGTCATGGAGAAGAATCGCGGCGATTACCACCGAGACGGATACGAACACAATCTGAATCAGTACAAAAACGTCCATACTACCTATGCTTAATTCTATCAGAGAAATCAATATCGCGGACGCAAAAGCTTTCGATGCGCGTATAAATACCAGTGAATACTACGATTCGCTCTCTTGGAGCACGCTCAACACTTGGGACCGCGAAGGCCACGCACGATTCTTTGTCATCAACGACGATACCGTCATCTCGATGAGTCGTGATCTCGCGGATATGCACTATGAGTACTGGGCCATCCTCAGTGAGCCACCCGATCTTGCCCAAACCCTCGAACGACTGTACAGAGGTGAAAACGATGTTACCACGACAGATATCGACTGGCAGCATATCACCTTCTCACTTGTCGGGCAGGCGGCAGCGACAGCCCTAGTTCATACCGATGAAGCTACGTCAGCCTATCATATTGCCCCAAACCCGGACAGCTCCGAGTATATCTACGATACACCCGACCTGCTCGCGCCGAGCGGCAAAAGAATGCGACGATACAAATACAACCTTCTTCTATTTAATCGCCTCTTTAGTGATACAGACGTTCAGATTGAGCAAGTCGACGATGACCCCGTCAAGATCCACACCCTGCTCGAAACAGTGCGCGCTTGGCATACCGACGGTAACACCTCAGGTAATGACAAGGTGGGCGCAGAGTATGTCGCGCTTGAGCATCTTTTTGAGCAACCAGTGGGCGAAGATACGCACGTCTACAAAATTACCATCGATGGTACCACGGCCGCATTTAGCGTGACCCGCTATCTCCCAGCAGCACATATGCTCGTAATCCCCCACCTCAAATGCAATTATGCCTACCAGGGTATCTTCGACAAATCGTTGCAGCTCACCCTTGAGGCGGCCACACAAACTCAAACCTTTAGTGAAGTAAATCTCTCAAGTGACATGGGCATCGAGGGGCTACGTCAGCACAAGTTGAGGCTGCGCCCCATCAGGATGCAACAAATCTACACCGTCATGCCAGCATCAGGTGTCAATCAGCAAAATTAATCGCGCGGTACTCAACTCTCGCCAGCTCATCAACCGTTGTCGGCGTCTGTTTCCGGGCAGCATAACCCCGGACAAGTGGCACTACGATCTCGTTTGATCGGTTCGTGCACTGGAAATACACGTCAAGTGGCTTCCTGAACTGACTAAATGCTATTGCAAATGTCTCCATAAGACGAACCCCAACCCCGCGTCCGCCCCTTGGGTCAACGGAACCGATACTCGTAAAGAAGAGCTGGTTATGACCGGTGTCTCGCTCGGCATAAAACTGCGCATTGAGCCACGGCATCGCGTCGATTGACGTACCAAAATACATAAAGCCGTCGATTTCATCTGATTCCTGATCTCGAGAACATAGTACTGTCGTCGACACGTCGTCAAGCGCGGCCATAAACTCTTCTCGACTCTCTGCTTGATTGCCCGGGTGATACTCGGTGAATCCATCAAACGCCGCCTCATTGACGTGTGCAAGCGCGTCCTTGTCTGCTTCTGAGATTACCCCACCACGCAACACGGAAATACCTGGTAGGGTGCGAGCGGCATCATCGAGTAGCCCAAGTAGCGTATCTATGTCGCCCCCTTCACGCATACCCTCAAGTTGCGACTGCAAAGTAATCCGGTTATAGACCACTGCTGAAGGACGATTTTCGGGGTTACGCACCATGGGGTCGTCATACGTATCCATCGTGAAGTCACGTCCTGTTCGGGTTGCTAACTCAATCACGGCAGTATCGTGATGGCTGTCACCCGCCAGTACTGTATACATCGCGACACGCACAGCTTCGTCACCAAGCGATGCGGCGATAGAAGTCGCCTGGGTATCATCTAGTTCCCAAAACTGAGGCAGGCATACGACACCTTCTCTGGCAACGATTTCTGGCTTGAACTCGCCGTCTTCGATTGGCGGATAGACGAAACCAGGCTCGCCCGATTCAAGAGTCCTCTCGAGAAACGCAGGAAACTTATCTTGGACACTTGACGTCTTGGGGCTATTCATGATAAGATTATACCACATTAGACAATAAAAATCAAGAAAAACCATAACCACTATGCACCCCCTCCCCCACCCACTCATCAATGGCACTCACGTATGCCTTGATTTCAGTGGCTGCAGTGTCGAGAAGCTTGATGACGAAGCGTATCTGCTCGAGCTCATTCGCAAGAGTGCCAGCGATTCTGGCGCGACTATCCTCTCAGTACAGTCTCATAAGTTTCAGCCCCAGGGCGTGACGGTGCTGATGATGATTGCGGAATCGCACATCTCCATTCATACGTGGCCTGAACATGCATTCGCTGCAGCTGATGTATTTACGTGCGGACCTTCCATGGATACCAACAAAATCTGCACCTTACTTGAGACAGGGCTAGAGGCCAAACATGCCGTTAAGACCATGGTTTCGCGCGGACTTCCATCAGATGAGTAGCACGGAGCATGGTATAGTATAATCATGACCAAAATCGCTATCATCGAAGATGACGCTGTCATCAACCAAATGTACCGTATGAAGTTTGAAGCCGCTGGGTTTGATGTAGCTACTGCAAGTGACGGCGAAGCGGGTGTCACAATGGCTGAAAAATTCAAGCCAAGCATCATCCTGCTCGATCTCCAGATGCCCCACATGAACGGCGTCGAGGCACTCGAGATTATTCGCAAAAGCACATGGGGAGCGAAGATTCCTGTCATCATCCTCACAAATCTTGGCGAAGAAGAAGCACCGAAATCACTCCATACGCTTGGTATTCATAGCTACATCGTCAAGGCAGAGCTCACGCCAAGCCAAGTTGTCTCTCGAGTCAAAGAAGCACTCGATATCGCATAGTTACTAATCTCAAAAACACTTTTCTCACTCGTGAAAAAGTGTTTTTTAGTGCGCTAGTGCAAGCTGCAACGCAACCTGAATGACGTGGTCGAAGAGTACCGCGACAGTGAGTGGACCGACGCCACCTTTGATGGGTGTAATCGTGATATCGGCGCGCTCACGTAGCTTATCGTCAGCATCACCAACGACGATACCACCCTCAGTGGCAGTACCCGCATCGACAACAACCGCTTTTTGTTTGACATCCTCGGACTTCAGCCGTCGTGGTACACCTGTCGCAGTCACGATGATGTCACTCGCAAGAATAATCTCGTGAGCATCGGGCGTGTCGATATCAACTACTGTGACGTCTCGTCCTTGTGCGTTCCAGAGAGCCGTCAGAGGTTGTCCGACCAATTTACCATTACCGATGATGGCAATTTTCTTACCAGAGAGCTCGACATTGTAGCCAACGAGCAGCCAATCAATCGCCTGCGCGGTCGCACTGGTAAATGCAGCATCCTTACCCAGACCATCAACATCCTTTTTTGAGTCAATTTCATCGCATATCGCTTGTGTTTGACTAACATCTTCCAGGGGTAACTGCACGATTATGCCATGTACATTTGAGTCATTATTGAGCTCACGTATCTTGTCTTTCATAGAACTCTCTGCGACACGTACGACATCAACCGTGATACCGATATCCTCAGCATATCGTTGCTTCATCGCGACGTATACCTCGCTCACTCGTGAGGCATTGTCACGCATGAGCACGACGAGTCGTGGCGAGATATGGTGTTCTTGTTTGAGGTTTCGCACCTGCTTAGCCTGACGCTCTTCGATAAACGAAACGAGCTCTGCGCCACTTAGTAATCTGGTCATACGATTCTATCCTTTCTATCATCAAGAAATGCGCCCCATTGGCGTATCAGCCGAAGTACTGTCTTGAGCGGTAGCTCGATTACCATGTCGAGGATAAGCCCGACGATGTTGAGCTGGCTATACTTATCGCTCATCCACTGGCCGACGATGACAAATGGCAGGTAGATCATATCACGGATGAACGTGAGGCCATTGCTGGCACTGTTGACGATCTCAAGTTCACGGATGAGGCGACTAATGCGGAAGCCGAGGAAGCTTGCCGCTGAGATGAAGACGAAGAAAATGGCAATGTGCACTAATGAGAAGTTTAGTGTCAGCAACAGCCACGTTACTGCGCCAAAGACAGTGAGTCCGAGGCACGCGTAGATAAACGAGAAGACGGGGCCATATTTGCGACCAGTCAGCTGCTTGCGCATCAGGACCGTGCGTCCACCGTAGAGCATCGTGTCGACCCGATCGACAAGTGCAGTGGTATTCGCGTACGACGGTAGTGTATGCGTCAGACGCAAGGCGACCATATAGAGCGGAGGGAAACAGAGATTAATGATGAGCGGACCCCAGATAATACCTCCGTGAGCCCAGAAGTCATACGGTACTTCGACGGCGACACCTATCAAGACCTTCGTGATGATAAGGAATATCACACTGCGTACGATGGCGCGATTGATGCGTTGACCGATATTGGCATATTCTCGATTGACTTGCTGCTCGTACGCTTCAAGGAACACCTCGCGCTTCGGCAGGACATCGACAAGATCAGGGTGATCTTCGATCATGCGACGGATGATTCGCAGAGGCGCCCCTTGCCTATCGACGATTCGATAAAGCTTTTCGGCGAGCGGCGTTTCGAGGAGCGTATCGATGCGCTTGTTGTAGGCTACGTAGGAATCAATATCCTCTGCGACAACTTGGTAGCGATCAAGAAGCGCGCTGCGAACCACGGCCTCATTTGACTTGAGGAGCGCCTGGTGAATGCCGACGAACAGTGCGGCACTATAATCCTCCAGCGATTTCTTTTTAGTCGCCAGGCTTTCTGGTGGTGCGATGGTCTCGTAGTAGGCGTAGGCGACGTCGACAAACGCATTATCACATGCGTGGCTATTGATAAGCTGTTCGACGCGGACCGCAAGCGTATCAAGCACCCATCGTGTCGAACGATCAGAGCTGATGGCTCGTCGCTTCTGTAATACCTCGTAGACGTGGTAATGCGACGCAGCTTCTTGAGACATCTGCGCAAGCTGTTGCTTCGTCAGGGTATCGTTGCGCACATAGCCGGCAAGGGTGAGCTCAATCGCAAGCTCCGCACCGCTCTCCTGCACTAACTTCTCGTCACGCGTGACGAATAGTTGCTTATAGAAACGTCGGATCGCTTTTTGGAGCAAGAGGTGCTCTTCGGTGTTCTCTGCGGCATTTCGTAATTGTTCGTACGCAGCGGTCAATGCGCCACCCGCACCGACTACGTTTACCTTCTCTGCATGGGCTACCTCAGCAGCACGCATATCGTCATGTTGACGAGCGTGCGTAAGATTTGAGACCAATCGCTGGCCTATGGTATTCAGAGCGGTCATTATCCTTTGTATTATACATCTGTACCAATGGAATTAACAGAGATGCGAACTAAGATAAAACCACCCGCAAGGGGTGGTCATATCTTGGAGGGCCAGGTGAGACTTGGTCACGTTCCGCGACCCCGACACATCGCGGTGACAAGCATAGCTCGTCCCGGATGATGTCCTTGCGGCGTGCCGACGTGGCACACCTCACTCACTCCACCCCACGGGTGTCGTAGATTCAAGCCCACTAAACCATTCCATAGAAAAATCGCCTACACGAGGTAGACGATATTTCTATGGAGGGCCAGGTGAGACTTGAACTCACGACACCCTGCTTAAGAGGCAGGTGCTCTAACCAGCTGAGCTACTGGCCCATAACACAGTCGATACTATAACGAACAGAGGCGACGATGTCAATATCAATGCATGTCTTACATGAAAAAAAGGCTAGACTCGCTAACCTTCTTTTCTTGGTACACCCGGTAGGATTCGAACCTACGACCACTTGGTTCGAAGCCAAGTACTCTAATCCACTGAGCTACGGGTGCGTAATGGTCCCAGTATATCACATTTAGAAGGGTGTATAATCTGTAACATGGACATACACACGGACATTCCTCTCAAAAATTACACGACGATGCATCTTGGCGGTAATGCGCGCTTCATGACTGACGTACACTCGGCCGAAGAAGTGCAGTCGGTGTGTAAGCGAGTCATCGCGCAAGGCCTCAAGCATTTCATCTTAGGAAGTGGGAGCAACACAATCGTCCCGGACGAGGGATTTGACGGTATCGTGATTCGTAACCGCATCATGGGCTTTGAAGTACTCCAAGATACGCCGAGCGAAGTAACCATCAAGGTTGGTGCGGGCGAAAATTGGGATGTGACCGTCAAACGTTGTGTCGACATGCACCTGAGCGGCATCGAATGTCTTTCGGGCATTCCTGGGACAGTAGGCGCTGCACCCGTACAAAACATCGGGGCATATGGACAAGAGGTTGGCGAGACACTTATATCTGTCGATGCCTACGATATGCAAGAAGACCGCATGATACTACTCTCGAGTGAGGATTGTCATTTTTCATACCGCCATAGCATCTTCCGTGGCGAAGCTCAGGGACGGTATGTCATCACCGCCGTTACACTACGACTATATCGTGCAATCCCCCAGCCGCCTTTCTACAAGGCTGTTCAGGATTACCTCGAGAGTAAATCTATTACGATGTACACACCTCAGGTCATCAGAGACGCGGTACTTGCTATCCGTATCGACAAGCTTCCCAGTCCGGTCGAGCGCCCAAATGTTGGTTCATTCTTCAAAAACGCTATCGTCGAAGACTGGCAACTGAAAGATTTACGCGATGAATATCCCGATATCCCCATCTATGACATGCCCGACGGTAAGTTCAAGATTCCCTCAGGTTGGCTGATAGAGCAAGCGGGCTTCAAGGGCCAGCTTCTCCACGGTATGCGTGTGCATGACAAGAATGCCCTCGTGCTCATCAATGAAGGTGCTACATCGTACGCTGACCTGGCGGCCGCCCGCGATGAGATTATCGGCAACGTGCGCGATACATTTCATATCATCATCGAGCAAGAACCCCTCGAGATGCGCGCCTAGCGCTTGCATCTGATACCCAAAGCGCTTATGCTGTAATTATGCGTCGTTACAGTCGAGATGGATTTACGATTGTCGAGATGATTGTCGTCATTATTGTTATGGCAATCTTACTTAGCCTTACCCTCATCAACCTTGCCGGCCAACAGGTAATTTCACGAGATAACGAACGGCAGCAAAAGGCCGAGAATATTGCTCGAGGCCTTGAGCGCTACTATAACGAAGTTGCCAAACCTTCCGTGAACGTCATCGGTCGCTACCCAGATAGAGCCACTGCGGTTACCGATATTGTGGCGAATAGCGTTCTCCCAGGAGTTGAGTCTTCTAGCTTCATTTTTACATTCAACAGTAGTACGTCGAACTTTGTCGTAGCAAGTGACCCGACGGGTACTACACCCGCAGAGGATGCCGCAGCGGTAACTGCGATAAATACACTCACGACCGTAAATACCGTCGTCTACGTCCCTAAGACGTGGTCGGCGACGAATAGCCGCTGGGAAATGTGCGGTACTGATGAGATGTGTACCCGCTTTAGTTTGTTCTATCGTACGGAGGACAGCGTACTTCATGAGATAGCGAGTCGTAGGCAAGAATGAACACATTGAGACAGCAAGGCTTCACGGCCGTTGAACTACTCATCACAATCATCGTAGGTATGATATTCTTGGGCGCAATGTCACAGGCATACACCGTCGTTATAAATGACGCAGCCGCTACACGATA
>Ga0302293_10001317_pt1 | contig 12391 bp, 7 predicted proteins | sample III_Fen_N2_2_FD_198758 | JGI IMG/M metagenome (GOLD analysis project Ga0302293, IMG submission 198758) | Peat permafrost microbial communities from Stordalen Mire near Abisko, Sweden - III_Fen_N2_2 | ecosystem: Environmental > Terrestrial > Soil > Wetlands > Permafrost | place: Sweden: Abisko... | reverse complement strand
TACGCTTCTTTCCAAATTTAACGGGTTTGACGGCGGCTATCAGGTGGGGACCCATTTTCTTACCCGGAAGCTTTCCTACGATGAAATGATGTATATGCTTTGTCAGAAACCGGAAGTCATTACGATAACTTTTCCGGAGGGTATGACTTATACGGAAATCAAACAGCTTCTTGTCAAGAAAGGCATTAAATTTGATGAGTCCATACTTGACCAGGAAATGAACAGCCCGAATCTTTTTGTCGATTATAAATTTGTCTCTCAGGTTTCGGCCTCCGCCCCGAGAGATTTCATTCTGAACGGCTACCTGTTTCCTGATACGTATAATTTCGATATTAATGTCTCGGAAACAGAAATTATTGAGACGTTCCTTAGAAATATGAGCACAAAGCTGCCGGATGAATACTATGCCCGTGCGCAAAAAATCGGCATGACCATGGATCAGGTAATGGTTCTGGCTTCGATCATTCAGTCTGAAACAACCAATCAGCAGGACATGGGGTTCATTTCTGCCGTTTTTCATAATCGATTGAACTCCAGTGATTTGAGTCTCCAGAAGTTGGGCTCCTGCGCGACTATTAATTTCCTTCGTGAAAAAGACGGGCTTCCGAGAGTTTGGGCGGCCACTCCGTCAGATGAACTTCGGGATAATCCGTACAACACATATATGTACCCCGGACTTCCGCCCGGACCCATCTGCATGCCGGGTATTGATGCGATTTATGCAGCTTTGTACCCCGAACCTAATACGAACATCTATTATTTCTGCGCAACCGGTGACGGCGGAACTGTTTTTGCCGCCACACAGGCGCAGCAGGATGCCAATGTTGAAAAATATCGAACCAACTGGGTGGATCAGTCTGTTACATCCGTTACTCCCGGCGTAGCAACGCCAACCCCGTAATATATGAGACAGATAGAGATTCTCTCTCCGGCCGGAGACATGGAGAAGTTGAAAGTGGCGGTTGCCTATGGTGCCGACGCCGTGTATCTGTCCGGAAAGACCTTCGGCCTTCGCGCCGGCAGCGGCAATTTTACACATGAAGAAATGAAAGATGCCGTAGAATACGCGCATGCACGGGGCGTGCTATGCTACGTCACAATGAATATTCTGGCACACCACGGAGACTTCGAATGTCTGGACAGAGAAATTATTTTTTGCAGGGATATCGGTGCTGACGCTCTGATTGTATCCGATGCCGGCATATTTTCACGCATACGGAAGCTTTGTCCTGAGATGGAAATACATATCAGCACACAGGCCAGCATTACAAATGCCGAGGGCTGTCTGTTTTGGTATGCGCAGGGTGCGCGTCGGATTGTTCTTGCCCGTGAACTGACACTGGATGAAATCGCCGTGATTCGCAGTCAGGTGCCGGATGATCTGAAACTGGAGTGCTTTGTTCATGGAGCCATGTGCATGTCGTATTCCGGGCGTTGTTTACTTTCCAGTTATTTTACGGGAAGGAATGCGAACCACGGGGAATGTGCTCAGCCATGCCGATGGAAGTATTCTGTTTCCGAAGAAAAACGTCCCGGCCAGCCGGTTCCGGTGGAAGAGGATGCGAGAGGTACATATTTATTCAACTCCAAAGACATCTGTATGATTGACCACATCCCGGAACTGATACAGGCCGGCGTTGACAGCTTTAAGATCGAAGGGCGAATCAAAGGTTCATTCTATGCGGCAACAACGACGAAGGCGTACAGAGAGGCCGTGGATGCCTATTGCGAGTCGCCCGGGACGTATCAGGTTGATCCGGCATGGAGAATGAGTCTCGAGCGCACAGTTCACAGGGTTTTTGGAACGGGTTTCTATTTTGACAAACCGGCGGAGAATGCGCAGATATTTTTAGCTGATACATATCTTCGTCCTGCATATGTCGCGGGAATGGTCACAGGTTTTGATGCACAAAGAAGTCTTGCCATCGTTTCACAGCGTAACAAGATTTACGAGGGCGATGTCCTTCATGTTCTGACACCGGACGGGCAGAGAAATGAAATTACAGCAGCCGGTATGACGGACGAAAACGGGGAGCCGATTCAATCCACTCCCCGTGCACAAATGCTGTATTATTTGCCTGTAGCAGAAGAATTGCCGCCATTTACGTTCCTGAGTGCAACCGGAGACAAAGATAAATCCTGATTTGCATTCAATCAGCGAATTTATTAAGAATATTTCCCGCAACTTCACGAAATTTCTTATCCAGATTAAAGCCTTTGAAGGCTTCACCCAAAACAAGGAAAACGACAGGTCCCATCAGGAAACCGATGGCTCCCCAGAGCGCAACGCCGACGATCATCGCGAAAAGCGTGGCCAACGGGTGCATGTGCATGGCGTTTCCCAATACCGGCGGTTCGAGGAACCGACGAACGATAGTAATTATGAGCATTCCAATAACGAGAATCAGCGCGCTTGTATAATTTCCCTGAACGATCTGATAAATGATCATCGGAACCATGGTCGCGCTGACACCGAGAACCGGCATAAAATCCAATACTGCCGTAACCAGTGCGAGGATTACCGCGTAATTAACACCGGCAACAAGAAAAATGGCGATGGATTCGAAAAACGTGACAATGAGCAGAAGAAGATAACCGCCGAGGACACGGAACAGCGTTGTGGCAAGACGATCCACCAGCTGGATGGATTTGTGACGGAAAAAGCGGCTCTTGATGTTCCTGGAGAAGAATCGCAGGACCATTTTGCTGTCCGAAAGAAAATAGAAGCCGGACATAATGACGACGATTATGGAAAAAAGGAGCATTGGCAGACTTTTGAGAATTGAAAGCAGGACACCGAAAACATTGTTTACCAGATTGGGCAGCATGTCCGTAATCGGCTTTTTTAAATTACTGACATAAGCAATGATTCCGTCGATTTGATCGGGTGCCAAAAACCCGCCTTTTTGCGTCGAAAACTGTGAAACCCACTGCGTAAACAGTGCGACAATATCTGCATGCGTGATCCATTCCGAAAAAATGCTGATCACCTTGTTCAGTTGAACAACCAGTGCCATTCCGGCGAGAATAAATGCTGCAAGTGTAACAACAAGTAAAGCAATATATACAACAAGTGATATTTTTGTGCGGTGAGAAATTTTGTCTTTGTTTTTTGGCGGGAAGAGGATGGAAAGAATCCAGGATTGTTTTTTTGCCTGCGGAACGGCAGGTTTCGTATCCGTTTCATTCGCGGATTTTATGGAAGATGCATCATCAGAAAGGCGGTTCGGGGAGAAAAATTCGGGATATTCGGCTTCCTCTGCATCATCTGCATTTTCGACGGTCGGGACATAATCTTCCTTCGGAATCGGATGGTTCTTATGTCTGGACAAATAAATACGATTCTCAATACGGATAATGCCTTTGGCAATTTGCCTTGAGGCCTTAGCCAGTACAAAACCGATCAGAAACGGTACGATAATTACGATCAATTTACTTGAGTAGTAGAGAATGACACCGGCGATTGCAATAAAAAGCACGTACTTGATTATCGCCATAACCGTAGATCGGTCTTTATAATAACGCAGATTTTCGTCCATGCGGTCCTCCTGTGTTCCTGAAAAACAAGTGTGTATTCACATTATACATGAAAAAAACAGCATGAGTCATTTCGTTGTATGTAACATTCTCATATTCCAAGAAGGAGAACCCAGCTGGCGGCGAAAAACAGAAGTCCGATCCAGAAAGACCACCCGAACTGCTCTCGAATCGATCCCGCCGATTCATCCTCCGAAAGGTCCATACCAGGAACATTGTCGCCGGCTATCATACGGATCTGCGCCATCACGGGAACAAAGGCCAAAAGACTGATTACCAGTGCAGTAATTGCTGTATATTCCGAAGTCAGATTGGAATTCGGAAGCTGGATCGAATTACCGGCTTCCGAAAGATCCATGTAAGGCAGTATGCGGGCAAAAAGAAAGTAGGTAGCCAGCATCGCAGACTGCGTGATGATCGGACACAGAATATTGTTTGTCGCGTGCCGGATATACCCCAGCAGAATACCCAAAAGAAAGAAGGGGATAAAATCAACAGGGCTCAGCAGGAAAATCGAAAAAAGGAATGCTGAAAGAAGAATTCGCTGATATCCGGCCATACCCCGCGGAAATGCAGAAAAGAGAAGACCGCGAAAAAACAGCTCCTGCAGCAGAATTGGAATAAGAAATACCACGGCAAATACGAGCATACGCGATTCAATCGATGCATCATCCGAAACGAAAGAAAAGGCCGGCTGTGCAAGAAACAGACCTTTTGCCAGAAATAACCGGAGAAGAAGATTGTGCAAAGAGACAAACATCAGGGATGCAGGGCATCCGATCAGCAGACTCAAAAGAAATGCGCCCATACCGGGATTTGTTCCAAGTATTTTTGATTCCGGTATCCGGAACATTTTCGCGAAGACAATTACCGGAAGAAGAAGACAGAGAATCAGTCTGGACAGAGTAATGACAGTGTACCCGATGACGGATGTCTTCGAGAACGGGAAGGCGGATGCAGGCACAAGAAGCCAAACGAGAGTAAGCACTGTGCTGAAAAAAGCACAAACGCATACGATCAGACCGATGGTGCATGTTTTGGGAAGCAGCGGTATTTCATCTGGGTTTGCTTTATCTTTATCCATAATTAAAACAACATCCTTGCTGAGGCGAGTATTTGTGTTCGGAAAAATTCATACAGCGGTGTCTCGCATACCAGAAAGGCGGCGGTTCCGAGGGTGAGGAAAGGACCAAATGCGATATAGTCCGGATTGTCGGCAAAATGAACATTTTCCTTTTGATCATCCAGCATTTTTCTCGTGGCATCGGGATTTTCACTTGTAAGAATCATTTTCTCTTCTGCCCGGATGCGCTGCCTTTTGCGGATATAGAGAGGAATAGCGAATAGACCGCCGAGAACAAAGGCAAAGAAGAACACGAACCCAAGACCGTATGCACCGCAGAGAAGTCCGCATGCAAACATTAACTTCACATCACCGAACCCCATGGAATCCTGCCCGCTGATCCATGAACCGAGAATTCCGATCCCCCAGAGAAGTCCGGCTCCGATTAGGGCGCCGAGAATGCGATTGACCGGATACATATACCATGCGGTATGCGGGGACATCCACATATTTCCTTCCAGAGGATCTGCAAGAAACCCGAATATCGAAAAAACAGCGACGGCAGCAACCAGCTGATCCGGAATGATCCGGTTCAGCTGATCAGAAACCACAATTAAAGAAAATGGAAGTAACGGGAGAAGGACAAGCAATATGTGAAAAACAGCCCGGTCTGATACAAAGGACTTGTTTGCGAAGAAGGCTAAAAAGAACAGAAGGCCCAGAGAAATCAACACAAAGAATGTGTGAGGAATGAACGTCATCCGGCGGGCCGCACGATGATTTCCGGCCGTTGGATCATAATCATAATCCTGAAGCCAGGCCTCAGGAAAAATATTATACAAATGCTGCAGAGGCAATGCCGCTGCAGCGCCAAATGCCGCTCCCATCAAAGGAAGAATGTAGTCGGACATATACGCCTCCGGTGTGATGCAATTTGTTTTAGAATACCTGTATATGGCAGCAGATGCAAGAGAATAGGAAATACATATGCAGGCAATACAGCCAGCAGCGAGAATGTGTGCAGTACTCTATGTATTTTGGAGCAGATCTATTATTATGGTACTATATTTTACAATGTGTTTATGAGCAATAAGGCGCTGTTGAAGCAAAGAAGACCGGGAGTTCGGAAAATCAATGGAATTGAAAAGCAAACCGAGAGTCATCTATTGGGATAATGCCAAAGGGCTGCTGATTTCCCTGGTGGTATTGGGACATTATCTTTTATCATATGCGGGTTTTGCACCGGCAGGAAAGATTGTAGGTATAATCTATTTCTTTCATATGCCTGCATTTGTATTGGTTTCCGGGTTTTTAAGCCGGAACGAAAAGGCTCATTCTTCTCAGGCCATTTTGAAATTAGCTGCAGCGTACATCTTGTTCAACACTATTATGATGGGATATGCGTTAGCGTTTGAAGGAATCCCCATACGGCTTCTGGAGCCATATTATTCATACTGGTATTTGCTTGCCTTGATTGTCTGGCGGATTTCTGCAAAATATCTTGCGCAATTTCGATGGATTTTGCCTGTAAGCTTTTCCATCGCCTTTCTGATCGGTTTCTGGAGCGAAATATCAAACGTGATGGCACTATCGAGAATCATTTGTTTCCTCCCGTTCTTTCTTATCGGTTATAAACTGCCGTCTGATAAAATAAACGCATGGATGGCCGCGAGGAAACGAGTAATTTATTTGGAGGGAGCCGTTCTTGTTCTGATTATGACAATCACGGCATTTTGGGCGACAAAATATGTTCCGTCTATGGATACGTATCAGATGTTTCCCTTTAAGGATCCCTCGCAGCTTGTAACGAGGGTATGTATTTTCGGGGTAGCAGCGCTGATGATAATGGGTCTTGCACTGCTCATTCCCGGTAAACCTGTACCCTTTTTATCAAAATGGGGAAAAAACTCTCTCACTATCTTTATTCTGCACCGGTTTTTCACATTAACATTTGTTCATATTTTTCCGGTGGGTCAATCAGATGCCGAAGTGATTGTATTTGCATTTGCAGCAAGTTTCCTGACACTCTGGCTTCTTGGCTCTGATACTGTTTCAACGGGTCTGCATAAAATTCTGGATAATGCCGCTGCGTTTCTAATCCGTGCAAAAGAAGAAACGGCCGAAAAGAAAGACCGGGTAATCCGGACACTTCTTGTCGTTTTATTGATCGCCGGGTTAGCTGTTCCGCCGGTACTGAACGCCTTGCCAGACCTCCTTCATCCGGCTGCATCTGTTGACGGCACCTCGACTGACGCTGCTCCTGAATTCCGGATTATACCGGATGACAGGCAAAAAGATATAGAAAATGCGGTATCCATTGCATTTGTCGGGGATCTGATTTTGCTTCAGGATCAGGTAAAGAATGCATATTCCCCAAAGACCGGCGGGTATGATTTCAGCCCGATGTTCGAATACGCTGCTCCTTATCTGCGTTCGGCGGATCTTGCTGTGGGTGTTTTTGAAGGACCGATGGCCGGTGAAGCCGCCGGGTATTCCACGAGCAATTATGCTGACAACATTCCGATGCATCTGAATTTTCCGGATTCATTTGCAGCTGCTGTCAAAAATGCAGGAATAGATCTTGTCACAACAGCTACCAATCATATTCTCGACAAGGGAGAAGCCGGTGCAATGCGTACTCTGGACGTGCTTGACGAGGCGGGTCTTGCTCATACGGGTTCATATCGGACTGCCGCCGAAAAAAGCAACGTGCAAATCTTGAAAGCCGGGGATCTGAAGATTGCCGTGCTTTCCTATACTTACGGAGACAACGAATATGATGCCGGCTATTTCCTGTCGGAGAACCCGTCGCTCACTTCGATTCTTGTCGACGAAAAAAGTCCGTATTTCGATGAGGTCAGGATGAGTGTTCTGAATGATATCGACAGGGCAAAAAAAGAAAAGCCGGATCTGATTATTGTGCTGCCGCATATGGGGACACAATTTACACACGAAACGGATGCATTTCAGAAATTATGGGACGGGATTTTTATCGATGCTGGTGCAAATCTGGTTCTCGGCGATCATTCGCACGACATTCAGCCGGTCGAGTTCCGCACATCAACAGACGCTGCCGGGAACAAAAGGCAGGCACTGATTGTAAACTGCCCCGGCAATTTTGCAAATTCATACGTTGCGGACGACGGGGACGCGACATCTATCGTGAAAGTATTCCTGAATCCGGTAAACGGTGATATTCTCGGTGCCGGGATCATACCGATGTGGACGCAGACTCTACTTGACGGAACCGTCCGGGCACTCCCGATTTACGACATAATGCATGACGATTCGCTGCAAAATCAGATCAGTACGAATGATCTTTTACGAATTGCAGAAGTACAGTCAACCGTTACATCTGTAATGCTGGGAACACCGGTGCCGCTGCAGCAGGCGCAGAACATATACTATTATTTTCCGGACGGTTACTTTAGGCAGAAGTCGGCTCCGATCGATATTGCCGAAGATAGAAAGCAATCGGAACTATACAGACTTCTGTCGACTGTCTACAGTGTCTGCTTTGTGGGGGATAGTGTAACGGCAGGTTCTGAAAACGGAGGGTATGGTTGGTATGAACCGTTAATGGCTAATTTCCCGGCAATCGAAGTGACCGCAGAGGCGTGGGCCGGAGCAACCACTAAGACTCTGCTGAATCAAGCGGATTCAATCGCAAAACAGAAAGCCGGATTGTACGTGATCGCGATTGGTACCAACGATGTCCGGTACCGCAATAAAAGTCTGTGTGCAATGGATCCTGCCGCGTATATCGACAATATCCGTATTCTAACCGAAGAAATACTTGCAGCCGATCCTTCAGCTCAGTTCGTCTTCATCCGTCCATGGCCGGCACTTGCCAATGATCCGAATTCCGCAATGCCGCCGGAGGACAGGGACAAAATGCTTGAGGCATATGCTGCTGCCCTCGAGTCTTTTTGCAGGAGCAGTCAATATCTGTACATTGATCCCACACCATCCATTCATGATGCATTCATGCATGATGCCCCCTCAAAATATTTGATTGATCATATTCATCCGAACGCTGTTGATGGAATTTCTCTTTACAGTCTTTCGGTTTTAGAAAACAGCCTCTGATATTCTTTTCAGATTGAGAATACGCAAGCCGCAGATTGTTTGACCGCCATGCATTCGCCTGTTACAATCTAGTAAGTTTTACCGACGTAAAGAATGAAAAGGAGTGCGAAGTGATCCTGCACCTTTCAGCAGGCCGCTTCGCGGACATGAAATGAATATACATATTACATCAGACGCCCTGCGTGAAAAAATGGCGGTCCATATTCGATCCGATGCAGGGAAGGCTTCAGACCGCGGCACGCTCTGGGATTATTGGACGGCGCTTTCCCGCAGTGTAGTGGAACTTATTGCAGACAATTGGGAAAAGACGCGGGATGAATATGACACGGTCAGACAGACACACTATTTTTCTGCCGAGTTTCTGGAAGGACGTTCCCTGCTGAATAATCTTGTGAATCTTGGGCTATATGATCAGGCACAGGAAGCTGTGGCTGACTTTGGAATTAATCTTACGGATCTCCTCGAACAGGAGAAAGATCCCGGACTCGGGAACGGAGGCCTCGGCAGACTTGCGGCATGTTTTCTGGATTCCTGCGCAACGAAGAATCTCCCGGTAACCGGATACGGCATCCTCTACCGCTACGGCCTTTTCAAACAGGCGATTTCCAACGGATTTCAGAAAGAAATTCCGGACAGCTGGATGGAGAGCGGATATCCTTTTGTTATTCCCCGCGAAGAAGAGAAAGTGAAAGTTCATTACAGTGATTTTGACGTGTGGGCTGTCCCGTGCGATATGCCGATCACCGGATACGGAACCTCCAATGTCAACCGTCTTCGCTTGTGGAGGCCGGAACCCGCACAGGACTTTGACTTTAATCTTTTCAATTCACAGCGTTTTGATGATGCTGTTACAGAACGTAATCGCGTAAACGATATCTGGCGCGTTCTTTATCCGAACGATACTTCTTACGACGGTAAAGTGCTGCGTGTGCGTCAGCAGTATTTCTTCGTGTCCGCATCTCTGCAGGATATCGTAAACCGTTATAAGTCCGTACACGGTGAGGATCTTTCGGATTTTGCCAAATTTAACTCCGTTCAGCTCAATGATACACACCCTGTTATCGGCATTCCCGAGCTGATGCGCATCCTTGTTGACGAGAACGGAATGTCCTGGGTTAAGGCGTGGAAGATTGTGACTGAGACTTTTGCCTATACAAATCATACGGTTATGTCCGAGGCTCTCGAAAAATGGGATATCGGCATATTTCAGTATCTTTTCCCTCGAATTTATCAGATTATCGACGGCATCAATATGCAGTTCAGAGCGGAAATGCTCGCCGACAAACACTATATGGAAGTCGTGGATCGGCTCTCCATGCTGGGTGAAGGCAAAGTGCGCATGGCCTGGCTTGCGATTTACGGCTCGCGTTCCGTGAACGGTGTCGCCGCTCTGCACACGGAAATTCTTAAGAAGGATACCCTTCGTGAATGGTATGAACTCTGGCCGGAGAAGTTCTCGAACAAGACGAATGGAGTAACGCCCAGACGCTGGCTTCGTGTATGTAATCCGGAACTGTCCGAACTGATCACAGAACTTCTCGGAGATGAGAAATGGGTTACGGATCTTGACCGCCTTTCGGGGCTGGACATCCATGTAAACGACGATGCGATAATGAACCGTTTTCTTGCCGTCAAACGAATCAGCAAGAAGAAACTTGCTGATCATTTGTATGAAAAAGACGGGATCATTATTGATCCGGACTCAATTTTTGACGTGCAGATCAAGCGTCTTCACGAATACAAACGTCAGTTCCTGAACGCATTATATGTGCTGAATCTGTATGACCGGATCAAAGAAGACCCCAAGCTGGACATTCCTTCGGTTACCGTTCTGTTCGGAGCCAAAGCGGCACCCGGATATTTCCGCGCAAAGGCGATCATTAAGCTGATCAACGAAATTGCGCGTCTTGTTAACGAAGACGAAGAAATCGGCGACCGTATCAAAGTGGTTTTTGTCGAGAATTACAATGTCAGCAACGGAGAGCGTATGTTTCCGGCTGCAGATATATCCGAACAGATTTCAACGGCAGGTCTGGAGGCATCCGGTACGGGCAACATGAAATTCATGATGAACGGAGCCGTGACCCTTGGAACCTGTGACGGAGCGAACGTGGAAATTGCCGAAGCGGTCTCCGATGAGAACATTTACATATTCGGCTGCCGCATCGAAAACATGGAGGCGACCAAGAAGTTCTACAACCCGCACTGGCAGTATGAGAATGTTCCCGGACTCCGGAAAGTGCTTGAACGCCTTGTGGACGGTTCGTTGGATGACGATGGAACGGGTATGTTCCAGGATCTGTATAATTCGCTTCTTTCAGGGACAAACTGGCAGCCGGCGGATATCTTCTATGTGCTCGGGGATTTTGAAGATTACAGGACCACACGTGACCGCGCTTATCATGATTATACCGACCGGCTTGCATGGGCGCGAAAGTGCTGGCTCAATATCTGCTATTCAGGCAGGTTTTCTTCTGACCGCACCATTCAGGATTATGCGGACGGAATATGGAAGATCAAACCGGTTCAGATTGAATCCTGATGATTCATCACATAATCCAATGAAGCGGCCGGATCATCCGGCCGTTTTTTATCTGCTGAGAAACGTAATATGAGTGATCTGCGGTTTTGAAAAAAGCCGTATCGGGATGACGACACATCCGCAGCCCCTGGAAATATAACCGCAGATGCCGTACTTATAAAACGAACCGCGATGAATTCCTTCGAGTGCAAGCCTGTCTTTCCGAAACAGTCTGAATTCAAGCCCGAACGGCATGTATATCTGTCCCCCGTGCGAATGCCCTGAAAGCTGGAAGTGGTATTTATCAGCGTTTCCGGAGAAAATGTAGTCGGAATTGTGAACCAGGGCAATTCGTCTGGACACAGGAAATTCGTCCAGAAATGCATCGGATACAGTCGGCCAGACACGGGTTCTGTGCCGGCCCGAATCGTCTAACCCCAGAAGAAGAAATGGCAGGCCTGTCTGACCCGCCAGTTTCACATTTTCGTTTTCGAGAAGCGTAAAGCCGGCAGCCAGAAAATCATCACGGCTGACGGAAGTGTCATGATTTCCGCGTACTGCATAACAGGGGATATGAAGTTCGGCGGCGCGGGAGGCTATTTTCGCAAGGCGAAGGAGGCCGGCGGCGTTATCTCTGCCATCATTGCACACATCACCGCCAAACAGCAGCGCGTCGCATGGACTGGAAAAAAGAGCCCGGATCAGTTTGTCGTCTGATACTTTACAGAGGCCGGCATGCAGATCGGAGAACAGAGTCACCGTTAATGCCGGGCGGCCTTCTTCGCCGGGGAAGGCCAGATCCTGTTCAGAATTCTCGAGTAAATAGGGCTCGATCAACCCGCGTATCAGAAGAAACAGACCGGCTGCGACGATCATCAGACCTATAATGACAACCGGCTGCATAAGAAAATCGGTCAAGGACAGCACCTCGCTTTTTGTCTTTCCTTCCGGTTTCTTTGCATCCGGAATGTGCTATAATCATGTAGTATTTCAAACCATGTGTCAATCAATAACCGGTAAAGGCTTCCGTAATGGAGCCAAATCGCAGGCTAAGGAATATAATATTAATTCATGGAGGAAGTCTTATGCCAAAGGGAGAATTTACATTCGCTATCGTTAAGGAAATCGGCATCCTGTCTACCAAGAAATCCGGCTCGAATCGGGAAGTGAATCTTGTCAGC
>Ga0302293_10001311_pt1 | contig 12434 bp, 10 predicted proteins | sample III_Fen_N2_2_FD_198758 | JGI IMG/M metagenome (GOLD analysis project Ga0302293, IMG submission 198758) | Peat permafrost microbial communities from Stordalen Mire near Abisko, Sweden - III_Fen_N2_2 | ecosystem: Environmental > Terrestrial > Soil > Wetlands > Permafrost | place: Sweden: Abisko... | reverse complement strand
ATGGCGTTGCTTTCTTGGTTATAGTGGGGTCGGGGACTGACAATAAAGAAACGACTCAATAACACCTCTATGGTATACTAGGATAAGATATGGAGTTTCTAAAAAACGTTAAACATCGCCGCCGTACATTCATGAATGAAATGGTGTATATCGGTTTAAATATTGGCCTTTCGGCGTCATTAGTCTTCTTGGTGAAAGTAACCGGGACTATCTGGCCAGCATTAGTTTTAGTTCTACTTAGTATGTGGCGTGTTTTTGCGGTAAGACCACAATTTTGGTTTGCTAACATCCAGGCAAACTTAGTTAGCGCGATTGTTAGTATTAGCTATGTTATTTTCTTATATACGGTAAACATTGCAAATATAAATGAATCGTACATCTTGATATTACAGATCATTCTGGCGGTTTTGTTTGCTTGTTGGCTTTTATTTTTAAAGCCCAGGTCGAAGCGTTGTTATATCGCTGCACAAGCTGGGGTGGCTTTGTTTTCGGGTGTATCGGCTATCTTTATGATGGCCTATGACTGGGTGGCTTCTCCAGTTGTTATTCTAGTTTGGTTAGTCGGTTACGCTGTTGCGCGTCATGTCATTGGAAACTATGATACCGAGGATCACATAACATTGCTTAGTATGTCTTGGGGTCTAGTTGCCGCGGAAATTGGTTGGTTGGCATACCACTGGACAGTTGCGTACCAACTTTCGAATTCAGCTAGTTTATTACTACCGCAGGTTTCGATTATTATAACTAGCCTTGGGTTTGTTGCTTATAAAGCATACGATTCTTATTCGCATAATCAAAAGATTCGTATGAACGATATTTTGCTACCGCTAATCTTTACAGCTGGGATTATTCTTGTTTTAGTTTTGGCATTCAACGGCGCCACAAACGTTGCGCTTTAATTTTTTAGAAAACTTATAATAAAACCATCTTTTTTATAAAGATGTAGATTGTAATTGCTAGCAAAGCTTATTAATTGATTGTGTTGAATAGGGTCGGCTTCGATAATTAACAAACCGTTTTTGTTAAGTTTATGTTCGGTCTGTATTATTAGATTTTCAATCAAAGCGACGCCGTCACGATCAGCAAATAGGGCTAGGGGTGGTTCGAAATTAGTTTCGGGTGAACGTTCCCAGCTTTGGTCGACATATGGGAGATTAGCTATGATTATGTCGATTTTTTCATCTAATTTATCTAAAAGATTACCATTAATAAATTCAACATTGGCTTTTAAATTATTAGCGTTTTTTTTGGCTATTTCTAGGGCGTCGGTGCTTATATCGGATAGAGTGACGTGAATTTCTGGAATCTCGAGTTTAGCGGAAATCCCAAGACAGCCGCTACCGGTACCGACGTCGATTAGGCTTAGCGGATTATTTTTAAATAGTTCTTTGACTGCTTGGATTAATATTTCGATTATAGTCTCTGATTCGGGTCGGGGGATTAGGACGTCGGGCGAAACAAGAAAATTACGGCCATAGAATTCTTTATATCCTAAAATATATGCAATCGGAAGTCGTTCTAGGCGTTTTTTAAGGTTTAAGTTAGCTATTTCGATTTGCTCATCCAATAATTCTTGATCTGGATGGGCGTGTAGATATGTCCGGTCTTTTTTTACGGCGATTGACAGTATTAGTTCGGCGTCAAGTTTGGCGCTCGGAATTCCTACACCTAACAGAAGGTGGCTTGAATTAATAAGCCAATCCTTAATTGCTGGCATTTGCGGCTGAAAGTTCACGTTCATAACTTTGTAATTGATCGATTAGGTCGTCGATTTCGCCGTTCATAGCAGCCGGGATGTTACTTCGTGAGTAGCCGATGCGATGATCCGTGATGCGGTCTTGTGGAAAATTATAGGTTCGGATTTTTTCGCTGCGATCGCCTGAGCCAATTAGGCTACGTCGTTCAGCGGTAATTTTAGCTTGCTCGGCATCAATTCTTTGCTGTAATAAACGGCTGCGTAATACGCCCATGGCCTTAATCTTATTTTTAATCTGGGACTTTTCGTCTTGGTTAATTACGACTAATCCAGTAGGGATGTGGGTAATACGGACGGCGCTATCGGTTGTGTTGACACATTGGCCACCCTTACCACCCGAACGGTAGACGTCAATTCGTAAATCATTCGGATTAATTTCGATATCAGTTTCTTCGGCCTCCGGTAAGACCGCAACCGTGATTGTGCTTGTATGGATACGGCCTTGAGATTCGGTAGTAGGGACGCGTTGAACTCTATGAACGCCAGATTCAAATTTTAGTTTAGAATAAGGCGCATCGCCTTTGATTCCGAAAACAACTTCTTTATAGCCACCGGAATCGTTGGCGCTTTCGCTGATTGGTTCGGTTTTTAAGGAATGAATTTCACAATAACGTAAATACATTCGGTACATCTCAGCAGCAAATAGGCTGGCCTCGTCACCGCCAGCGCCAGCGCGAATTTCAACGATAATGTTCTTTTCGTCATTAGGGTCTTTGGGTGCTAGCATCGCAAAAAGGTCATCTTCGAGTTTTTGTAGTCGTTTTTTTATATCTTCAGCTTCATCTTTAGCGATTTCTGCCAACTCATCGCCGCCATTAGCTAGCTCGTTAGCTTCGACTAGCTGTTTTTCGAGAGTTTGGCGCGTTATAGCTTTTTCGAGAATTCTATCTAGCTCAGTAAGGCGCTTATTTTTAGATGTAAATTCTGGACTAACATAGGCGGTAGGTGATGATAAAAACGAAGTAAGCTCGTTTTTCTCGAGTTGTAATTCTTCAATGTTTAAGAGTATTTTTGCCATATTTTCCTTCTAGAATTTATTGTAACAAAAAAGAGGCCATCTGTAACGACAGCCTCTTCTTTAAGTGCGCTATTGTTCGGCTTTTTTAGCTTTTTTAGCGTTAGATTTTACAGCTTTGCTAGCAAGCTCTTTTTTGCGAGCTTCAGCAGCAGCAAACTTAGCTTTGAAGCGATCGACGCGGCCTTCGGTGTCGATAATCTTTTCTTCGCCCGTAAAGAATGGGTGAGAAGCAGATGAAATGTGGACTTTAACAAGTGGATACTCGTTGCCGTCGGTCCATTTAATTGTTTCGTTAGTTTGCGCAGTAGACTGCGTTAAAAACTGGAAACCAGCCACCTCGTCGCTAAATACGACAGGGCGATATTCGGTTGGGTGTAAATTTGTTTTCATAATCTGTATGATTGTATCTGTTTTTGTTGTTTTTGTAAAGAGGTGAAATGGTAGCTTGGGGTTTAATTGTTTTGCTATTCAGTTTATGTTAATATTCCAACTAAGATGGCTAAGGGATTTTTGGGGAATATACTAAAGAAGAATAGAAATATTCGAGCATTTACTATTGTCGAACTTTTAGTGGTTATTGTTGTTATTGGTATACTGGCTGCAATAACGGTGATATCGTATACGGGCATTAGCCAGAAGGCTATAACCACTTCATTGAAATCGGATTTATCAAATGCCTCAAAGCAACTTGAACTAGATAAGGCGGTCAACGGTAGTTACCCTATTTCTGCTAGTGCGGCCGATAGCGGTAGGGGATTAAGATATAGCCCGAATACATCTCTTCAATATACCGTTAATTCAAACGGATTTTGCATTGGATCTCTATCTTCTGTCAATAGTTCAATCGCTTATCATATAACATCGACTTTTAATCAAATAGCTACGGGCGGGTGTTTTAGTGGTTGGAAGCAAATTGTCACCGGAACGATGCATGTATGCGGGATTGCTTCTGACGACAAGATTTATTGTTGGGGGCGAAATTATGATGGGCAACTTGGTAACGGCACAAACATAGATAGTACTACGCCGGTCCAGGTTTTATCTGGTGATATGCCAGCTGGTGTAATAAAAATGATTACAGCCGGAGATTATCATACTTGTGCTATAGCCTCGGACGATAAGGCTTATTGTTGGGGATATAACGGTGATGGCGAGCTTGGTAGTGCTAATTTCGTGAGTAGTAACTTACCTGTAGCTGTTTCGTTTAGTACGTTTAAGTCGATAGACACTGGAGATTATCATACTTGTGCTATAGCCTCGGATGATAAGGCTTATTGTTGGGGCTATAACTATAGTGGGCAGCTTGGCAATACGTCCAACACTGATAGTAATGTGCCTGTTCAGGTTTCAGCTGGCGCCATGCCGGCCGGCGCTGTTAAGTCTGTTATTTCGGGTGGGGCTACATCGTGTGCTATTGCTTCTGACGATAGGCCTTATTGTTGGGGTTATAACGGTGATGGCGAGCTTGGTAATACGTCCAACACTGATAGTAATGTGCCCGTTCAGGTTTCAGCTGGCGCTGTTATGCCAGCTGGCGCAATTAAGATGATTACGGTTGGCGTCTACCATGTTTGTGTAATAGCCTCTGATGATAAAGGATATTGCTGGGGCTATAACTACGTTGGACAACTTGGCAATAATTCTAGAACTAGCGTCAACGTTCCGGTACGGGTGTCTACCGGGGCAACCCCAAACGGTACGATAAAATCAATCTCGGCCGGTAATCAGCATACTTGTGCTATAGCCTCGGATGACAAGGCTTATTGTTGGGGTGATAATCTTGGCGGTGAGCTTGGTATTGGTTCGCATACGGTTGATAGGACTACTGCTGTTCAAGTTCTAACTAGCTCTTTGCCAGTTGGCGCTATTAAGTCCGTAATCGCCGGTGGTGATTTGTCTTGTGCGATTGCTTCTGACGGTAACGCTTATTGTTGGGGTAATAATACAGACGGAGAGATAGCAATTGGCTACAAGACCAATATCAACACGCCTTCCAGGTTGTTAGGTGGAGTTATGCCGACCGGCACCGTAAAGGCCATCTCGACTAGCGGATCGAATGATTGTGCTATTGCCTCGGATGATTGGGTATATTGTTGGGGTCTTAATAATTATGGACAACTTGGTGACGGCACTACGAATACTAGTAATACGCCAGTTCGAGTTTCTACAGGAGCGATGCCGGCGGGTGCGGTAAAAGCAATATCGGTTGGTGCCACAAGCGCTTGTGCAGTTGCCTCTGACGACAGAATATATTGCTGGGGGCGAAATTATTATGGACAGTTGGGTAATAATACTTTTACTAGCAGCAGTGTACCCGTGCAGGTTGTTTCGGGTGTTATACCGGCTGGTATAATAAAATCTATTTCCGTTGGAGTCCATCATGTCTGCGCGGTTGCTTCCGACGACAAGGCCTACTGCTGGGGTCGGGACACTAACGGCGAACTCGGCAATGGGGCTCCGAATAGCGCTAGCAGTATTCCTGTCGTAGTTACTCTTGGGACTGTAAAATATATTTCAGCCGGAGGCTATCATACGTGCGCCATAGCCTCTGACGATAAGATTTACTGTTGGGGATGGAATGTTGAAGGGCAATTGGGTATCGGCAGTACTTCAAGCAAGAGTGTCCCGACTTTGATATCTGCGGGCGCTTTGCCAGTTGGTGTTATGAAGTCGGTATCGTCCGGAAGCTATTTTACTTGCGCCATAGCCTCTGACGATAAGGTCTATTGTTGGGGTGAGGACTACGATGGTCAATTGGGAAACGGTAGCTCTGGTAATTTAGTCAATGTTGCGGTTCAGGTTGTTCAGGGTGAAATGCCAGTAGGGGCTGTAAAGAGTATTGATGTTGGTGGTTACCATGTTTGCGCAGTGGCATCGGATGATAAATTGTATTGTTGGGGATATAATTACTATGGCGAGTTAGGCACCTCTTCATTTGATGATAGTAATATTCCAGTTAAGATGCCTTTTGGGGCTATGCCTTCTTTAGCCGTGAAATCTCTAGTATTAGGCTATACCCACAGCTGTGCTATTGCCTCGGATGATTGGGTATATTGTTGGGGTGATAATTTTCACGGGCAGTTAGGGACTGGTCTTCACTCGGGTCTAAATTTAAGCGCGCCAGTTCAGACATTTCTGCCATTTTAATAAGCGAGGGGATAAGAATACTTATGCATATAGTTACTTTTCGAAAGAGGTCTTTGGTTATCCTATTCGTAGCGATATTGATTTTTGTCTGTGGATTTTTGACTTACAAGATAATTGATAATAACCAGAATAAGACAACGCTAAACGATAACTCTTCGAGTCAAAAAAATAATTCACAAATTCAGAAAGTTAATGAGATCCAGACGAAAATTAATGAAGTTATTAAAAGTGATAGCACTGATAAGCAGGAACTATTGGATCAGTATCGTTCTGAGTTAAAGCATTATTCGGATCGGCATTGACGTTTCGCTGTCGTAAGTATTGATTTTTTATAGTTTTAAAGATATAATTACACGGTAATAATTTTAATGAAGCAATCTACGCGATAACTCCTGAACAAATCGGGCGCGTAGGTGAAGAAAAAGGAGTTTAAAATGGCAGTAAATGTCGATATTAAGGCTTTGCTTGAAGCCGGTGTTCACTTTGGACACAAAACAAGCAGCTGGCACCCTAAAATGGCGAAGTATATCCACAGCAAGCGCCAAGACAGTCATATTATTGACTTAGTAAAGACCGTCGAAGGTTTAGAAGCGGCTTTGCCGTTCATAACTAAGACCATTGCATCTGGCAAGCAAGTTTTGTTTGTCGGCACTAAAAAGCATACTAAGGATATCATTCGCGAAGTTGCCGTTGCTTCAAACCAGCCATATATGACTGAGCGTTGGATGGGCGGAACTTTAACTAACGTTTCTACAGTTACTCAGCAAATCAAAAAACTTAAAGATCTTGAAAAGCGTATGGCTTCTGGTGATCTTGAAAAGCGTTATTCTAAGCTTGAAGTTCAGCGTTATCAGGAAGAAATTGATGAATTAAACATTAAGTACGGTGGTATTAAAGAGCTAAAAGGCAAGCCTGGTATCGTATTTATCGCTGATGTTATCGGTGATATGAACGCAATTAAGGAAGCTAATGTTCTTGGCGTTCCAGTTGTTGCAATCGTTGATACGAATGCTGACCCATCTTTAGTTGACTATGTTATTCCAGCCAATGACGATGCTATCAAGGGCGTCCAGTTGATGTTGGATTATGTTCGCCAAGCAATCATGGAAGGTCTTGGCTCTGCAAAAGCAATAAGCGAAAAAACTGACACAAAGGAGAATTAAGCGATGGGTGTATCGATTGACGATATTAAGAAGTTGAAAGAGTTATCTGGTATCGGTTTAACTGATGCTAAGGTTGCATTAGTAGAAGCAAATGGTGATTTTGATAAGGCTTTAGAGGCTTTACGCAAAAAAGGCGTAACAAAGGCTGAGAAAAAAGGTGATCGCGAAGCTCGCGAAGGTTTAGTCGACGGTTATATCCACGGTGGACGCATCGGCGTTATCGTTGAAGTAAACTGCGAGACTGACTTCGTAGCACGAACAGATGGTTTCAAATCTTTTGTTCACGAAATTGCACTTCAGGTTGCTTCAATGGCGCCAATTTATGTCAGCGAAGCTGAAATCCCGGCTGACGAACTTGAACGCGTCCGTGCTGAATGCAAAGAGCGTACCTTAGCTGAAGGCAAACCTGCTGCGATGATTGATAAAATCGTAGAAGGTCAAGTTAAAAAGCATTTTGCTGAAAAAGTTTTACTTAATCAAGAATATATCAAGAACGAAAAACAGACCGTTCAAGATTTCTTGAAAGAAAATATCGCAAAAACTGGCGAGAATTTAATTATTCGCCAATTCAAGCGAATTGAATTAGGCGTCAGCGAATAGTCCTGTTTAAGGATAAAATAGTCGCCCTCGATGGGCGGCTATTTTATTTTTAATTATTTTTACTGCTAATGCTATACTGGCTTTATGCGGAAGCGAAGCTTAGGGTTTACGATAGTTGAATTGCTTGTTGTGATAGTGGTGATCGGCATACTTGCCGCGATAACTATAGTTTCGTATAGCGGGATTACGTATAAGGCTCGAGTAATTTCAGTTAAATCAGATATATCGAATTCGTCGTTAAAGTTAGAATCATATCGCGTAGAGTATGGTACGTATCCAACTGCAATGGATGTAAACTATTGTCCTACAAGCCCAACGGTTAATCCGGGATACTGTCTAAAAGCAAGTTCGGGTAATGCGTTCGTATATAATGAAATGGGTTCATTTGGATTAACTTCATATAACAACGATATATATTATCGTATTACAAATAACTCTCCTCAAGTTGCTTGTGCTCCTGGATTTATAATCGTTCCTGGTAGTGTGACTTATGGCACGAGTTATTTTTGCGTAATGAAATATGAGGCAAAAAATAACGGAAGTAACGTTGCGGTAAGCAAAAAAGATAGTCTACCTTGGGTTGATACTAGGCAAACTAGCGCGAGAACCACATCGGCGGCTGTTTGTAGTGGCTGTCATTTGATTACCGAAGCCGAATGGCTGACTATTGCTCAAAATGTTCTTTCTGTCGCATCAAATTGGAGTAGCGGCATTGTCGGATCGGGTTATATATTCTCAGGAAATAATGATGGTGTACCAGGAGTGGCGTTAGCGGCAAGCACTGATGACGATGGCTATGCTGGGACGGGAAATTTTTCTGGTCAAACTACTACAACGAATTTTATGGTTGGCAATACTCAACGTCGTACATTAACATTATCTAATGGGGAAGTTATATGGGATTTGTCTGGGAATGTTTTTGACTGGACTGATGGTCAAGCGACTAATGGTAAACCTGGCATAAATGGCGGGGGCTTTGCATATAAAGATTGGTCAGAGCTAACAAACGTGGGGCCTTTAACTCCAAATCCATTTCCTAGTGCTACGTTAATCGCAGGAGCTAGTTCATGGACGATAAGTAATGGTGTCGGTGGGGTATATACGAGTTCGGACGATACGTCCTTAAAGGGATTTTTGCGCGGTGGTCACGATAGTTCTAATGATCTAGCTGGCGTGCTTTACTTGAATTTATCTAATGCGCCCAGTGATTATGGCTCTTCGTCTGGGTTTAGAGTTGCAAAATAACTTCATATTCGAAGGTCAAGTTAAGAAGTATATTAAAATAGCCATGCATATGTGTGGCTATTTTAATTATTGTAGGCATTCGGGCATTTCATGTAGATTTGTAACCCTATTCCACTCGTGCTAAACTTACCACATAATGTTGGGGTTAAGAGTTAAATCCAAACGAGCCTTCACGATTGTTGAGCTCCTCATTGTCATTGTTACTATTGGCATTTTATCTGGTATTATTTTCGCAACCTATACTGGTATCAATCGTAAAGCTATCACGGCTACGGTTAAGAGCGATCTTAGTAATGGCGTTGTTGTTCTAAAACTCCACAATGCAGATTATGGTATCTATCCTATAACTCTCGATGTTGATAATTGTCCGGCCGTTCCAAATCCAGACACTAGATATTGTTTGCGGCATTCTGCTGGTAATACCATCTCTTATACGGGCGTCAATCAGACCTTTGCCCTGACCGTAACTAATACCAGCACGGGAATCAGTTACCAAGTAAATGAACTAGGGGACGTAACTATGGTTTCGTCGATATTATCTCCTTTGACTCCGTCAGTTGCGGTCGCTCTAGATGGTAATAATGTTCAAGCCATTATCAACCCGATTTCTTGCCCTTCTGGTGTACCTCAATATGGCATTCGTAATCGAATAAATGATGGCTCTTGGAGTAATTACAGCGCTTGGTCAACTGATTTGACCAGTAGCCAAACGGCTAATGAAGACACTATGTATATTTATCAAGCTCAGGCGCGATGCTATACAGATGCCAGTACCTATAGCTCTCCAATTGAGAGTACGGAAGCTGCCTTTGCTAAGCCATTAGCTGCTCCGGAAGCGCCCGTAGTCACGTCTAACGATGCGGATACTAATACAACCTGGTCATGGCCTACGGTTATTTGTGCTATCGGTACGGCTAGCTATCGATACGACTATACAATATCTCCTAGTGGATATGATTCTGACTGGACTAGTAATGGGACTGATAATTCGGCTAGCTTTACTACCACCATGAGTGGACAGACTTATGTCGTAACCGTACAAGCTAAATGCAACGGAGCATATTCCAATGGCGAATGGAGCACTAGCGGTAGTGATAGTTATACCACCGTACCGAGTTCGCCGGCTGCTCCAGCGGTAGCTGTTGCTTTGAATGGAGCTAATATTCAGGCAACTATTACGCCGGTTACTTGTACGATTGGCACACCTCAGTACGGCTTGCGTAACCGTATAAATAATGGCGCTTGGGGTGGCTATTCTGCCTGGTCGACAAATCTAACTGCTATTCAGGCGGCCAGCGACGGTGTTAAATATGGTTATCAAACTCAGGCACGATGTTATGTTGATGCAGGTATGTATAGTACCGCTAGTGTTGGCGTCGAAGGTACGTATATTAAATCTATAGCCGCTCCAGCTGCTCCGACGGTCTCGGCAAATACTGTTAGTACGACTACGACTTGGTCATGGCCAGCTGTTAGCTGTACTGCGGGTAGTGCAAGCTACCAATATCGCTATACTATATCTCCTAGCGGTTACGACTCGGGGTGGGTAAGTAATGGCACTAATCTTTTCTTCGCCGCTACGACTTCAGTTGGTGGTCAAACTTATACGATAAATGCTCAGGCAATGTGTGTCGGAACTTTCACGTCTAGCGGTTGGGGCAGTAGCGGTAGCGCTGGCTATTTCAATAATGTCATATCTTATACTACCGTGGGTATGTATACATGGACTATACCAGCTGGTGTTAACTCTATTCAGATGGAATGTTGGGGTGGTGATAGTAACTCAGCAAGAAATGGCCATCCTGTTAATGCTGGGTATGCTAAGGGCACGATAGCGGTAACTAACGGTCAAGTTTTAAATATCTATGTTGCAGGTGCCGGCGGGGCTGTTGGCGGCGGTTGGAATGGTGGGGCGATTGCATCGCATGATCCTACTCCGATCGACTATGTCGGCGGTGGCGCTAGTGATATAAGGTTAAATGGAACCAATCTTACGGACAGGATTATTGTAGCTGGTGGGGCTGGTGGTGGCGCTGATAGGGGCGGATATGGCGGCGTGGGCGGTGGTCTTGTGGGTGGCGATGGTTATTCTGTTGTCGCTGGCCGCGCTGGAAAAGGTGGTACGCAACTTGCTGGTGGTATCAAGGGTAACGGTACTTATGGACTGAAGGACCAACAGCCTGGGGTATTGGGACTCGGTGGTCATTCAAATACATCGGGGGCTAGCGGTGGTGGTGGCGGTGGGTATTATGGCGGTGGCGGTGGTTCAGGAACTATGGCTGATGATGGCGGTGGCGGTGGCGGTAGTTCATACATAGGTGGGTTGAGTGATGCGATAACTACATCTGGTGTTAGCGCCGGTAATGGCGGTAATGGCAAGATAATTATCACAATACTAAATTAATTAAATTATAAAAATCAAAATTATTTGTTTATATGCCGCTAATGCTATACTGTTTTTATGCGGAATCGAAGTTCGGGCTTTACTATTTTGGAATTACTAGCAGTAGTTGTCGTTATTGTAGTTTTAAGCTCAATTACCTTCGTTTCATATAAAGGTCTTAGAAAAAGTGCCGTCGAAAGTTCTATGAAGTCTGATTTAATAACGGCGGTCAATAGTATTAATGATTATCTTTCAAAAAATGGGTCGTATCCAACCACTCAAGACTGTACAAGTGGTTATAATCCGGCGCCGCCAAAAATTTGTCTTAGATATACGACTGGAAATACAATTAATTACATTCGCACCAAGGTTGGAGCGGAGTATTCCTACTGCGCCTATGAGACGAACGACAATTTGATTTACTCAGTAAGCAAAGATGATAAAGCGCCAGCTGTGGGTGCTTGCTTAAATCAGGGTTTGGCTTTTAATATTGATGCTAGTGATGCAAAATCGTATTCCGGTGGCGGGACGACTTGGAATGATACGGTTACTGGTTGGAAATGTTATTTGACTGGTGTCAACTATTCGGCCGATGGTGGTGGATCGATGCAATTTGATGGTATTGTTGGGCATCATGCAGATTGTGGATACCCAGTAAATAATTTAGGCTTGGGCACGAAGAGTTTTACTATCTCGGTTTGGGTTAAAGAAGTTGCGTCAACCTGCACTTGGCCAATATTTTTTCAAGCTGGCGGTGGCGGCACTAGTAAAGGTTTTTATCTTAGAATATTTCTAGATGCAGGTACTATTGGCTACGTCATAAACGATGGAACTAATAAAATATTTACAGAGTATGAATCATCCATGCACGTAAATAAATGGCAGATGTATACAGTGGTATTTGATAGGGATTTAAAAGTTGCGCAGTCATATTTTAATGGGACTTTAGTTAACGGTGGGGCTACTGATTTATCATCGTTTGGTGATATGACGCCAAGCAGTCGTTTTACGGTTGGGGACGGCAATTACGACTATCCGCTTAACGGTAATGTATCGACCGTAAAGATTTATAACCGAGCTTTGACTTCAGCTGAAGTGGCAAGAGAGTATAGCAACACGCGA
>Ga0302293_10001305_pt1 | contig 12463 bp, 8 predicted proteins | sample III_Fen_N2_2_FD_198758 | JGI IMG/M metagenome (GOLD analysis project Ga0302293, IMG submission 198758) | Peat permafrost microbial communities from Stordalen Mire near Abisko, Sweden - III_Fen_N2_2 | ecosystem: Environmental > Terrestrial > Soil > Wetlands > Permafrost | place: Sweden: Abisko... | reverse complement strand
CTCCCGAGGCGTTAATTAAAAAGATGAAAGAGGTGGGAGCCCTTGGTATTCTTGGCTCACAATGGAAAATGAAGGATGATTCTATTCATGTGCAATTCCGCACCATTTGGACACGAGGCGATTCGGTTCAGTCTACCAAGGCTTCTCGCGGAACAAAGATGGACTTATCACGCTGGCTATTATCCACGGAACCTTGGACCGCTCTTGAAAAATCGACAGGGATTATCATTAATTCAAAACCCAAACAATCGCGAGCCAGTCTTTGGGTAGATACAGATCCAGATGGTGCGCTAGTATCCATCAACGGTCAAGCCCCATCCTGTAAGGCTCCGTGCCGTGTTATGATTCCCACCGATACCGCAATGCGGGCTACGGTCTGGGCATCTTGGAAAGTCGAAAATCATCTTTGGGCTGGCAAAACTTATATCGCAGTTAGCCCCGGCGATTCGCTACATACCTTGGTTAAGTTGCAACCGAATCATGCAACGATTTTGCTGACTACGCACCCTGCTGGAGCGGATGTGTATGCGGAATCGCAAGATCTATCCACCAGCAATCGTCAACTTGGGCAAACTCCATTTTCTATCGACGAATTTGAACCTGGCGAACTGCAATGGAGAATTAGTTTACAAGGCTACCGCGACTCAATCATTAAGATCGTTCCTGATCCAACGGGGCATACTTCCGTGCAAATTAATCTGCAACCATTAAGTGCCCCCGCTGAAATAGCAACCCAAGCAGCTCAATACAATGCCCGAACAAAAATCCGCTTAGGAAAAGTGATGTTCGGGGTCTCTGCAGCTCCGCTTTTGCTCGGTACAACCATGCTCTATATGGCTTCCCGCGATTTCGACCACGCTAAAAATATCAAGGCAAATCTCGAAGCCCCATCTACCGGAAGTGGTCCAAATTACCTCGCACAGGTACAAGCAAACCACGATGCGGTTCATGCCGGCAATGTAAAGCAGACAATCGGTGGAACCCTGCTTGGATTGGGCGGAATCCTTGCCGTGGTGGGTTTTTCTCTCTGGTTCTAAAAATCGCCAACTGTTTACAGTGAGAAATTCTAAATTTGCCATACATGCGATTCCTGATCATCTTGTGTTTCCTTGCGATCTCTGCGTTTTCAGCAGATTTTGAGAAGAGTAATTTCCGCGCCCAAGTGTATGCGGGGATTGTCCCATACTACCCCATAGAGCTAGACCCAGTGGGCCGAAACCCTCTTCACAACCAGCAAACGTTACCGATCTCGGGTGGTGTCCTTTTTAGTCCTTTGTTCACTCCAGCCTTTAAACTCGATATTCCATTGACCTTTTGGATAGGTGTGGAAGCTGGAAACTGGGCGTTTACGGATTTGTACAATCCTGGTGCCGACAGTGGCAATGCACGACTCTCATGGAGTCAATGGACTCCCGCGTTGACTGGTGCGGTCAGTTTCAACTTAATTGGCGATTTAGATATTCGCTTGCTTGGCGGTGTTGGCTACACGCTCACAACATTTACCCATACTGTTTCAGAACATCCGCTGGTTGCATCCTATTCTGACTTCAACTACTTTGGCACAGTAAGCCTCGAATACGTTTTAGTGCATGACATTTTCAAGGGTAGCGATCTGAAGCTCTCTGCTTTTTATCGCCAAGACGCTCGTGATTTGCACAACAAACAAGCAACAACTCACCCCGATTCAGGCTTCATTTCTTTTCTTAATGACATAAATTTCGCTCGCATCGAACAAAACAAGCCCAAGTTTGGTGTTGAAATTTCTCTCGACTTTGGACGTGAACCTCGCGCTGATCGCAAAAAGCGTTTTCAACTCCGCGACCGCGACCTAGAATTGCGTAAGCACAATGCTGGTAACGATACCGTCACTGAATGGGATTGCATGGCCATTGAGCGTGACTACAAGTTCTTTATCGCTGCAAACGGTGAGCTTCCTGATATGAAGGAAAAGTTCACGCGTTCACAATTCACCGATGTTCTGGAATCTTTCTTAGCCTTCTGCCAACCCGAAGACTTACAAACGAAAGAGCGCTTGTATGCAACACTCGATAGCAATAAAGTCGAGCTAAAGCAATATCAGATGACTCAGGAAGATACTCGTTATAAGCAAGTCATTGCGTCGAATGACGTGAGCTACCTCAAGATGTTCTTGCAATATTATCCTCATTCCAAGTATCGCTCAACCATTGAAGCGAAGGTTACTCTGCTCGATGATTATGGTGCGTTTAAGAATGCTCGTAGCGCCAATAACTACAAAGAATATCTTCAGTACCTCGCAAGTTTCCCTGATGGTCAATACCGCAAAGAAGCAGAGACCGGCATCTATGCACTTGTGCAAGCAGCCAATCGCCAAAAGGATTACGAGATCTACTTGAAGAAGTTCCCGAACGGCTTCTATGTCAACGAAGCCCGCCGCGCCTTACACGAGCTGATGAAGCAGCAGTAAGCCATGGGCTGGTAGCACGGTCAAGCGACCCCACCTCATTTCATTCATGCACATATTATTTATCACCATGGGCAGCGCCCTCTCCCGAGCTTTCTGTCACCGCATCTTTCTGCCACCGCATATTATCTGTCATCACCGCTTGGCAGTGATCTCATGACGGTGTGAGATTTGAGATCCTTGCCAAACAAGGATGACGAGATGCAGGATTATGGAACGAGCAAGATGATGAAATGAACAGGGGAGACGGAGTAAGCAAGATTCGGAAGGAAAATGCTTACATCTTTTCGCCGACTACAATTTGTTCGACCGCAGGAAGTCGCTTTAAATGGATTTGCTGCCTGACTTGTAGCGTTTGCAAAGCCCCATTGATTTCCATATTCGCATCTTCAATTTGGCCATCGGTAACGTTGAATACAAGATCACCAGTGCCTAACACAAAAGGATCGCTACTCACCTTGAAATGCGCTGAGGTCGATTGATCAAGATGATACTTGATATTCACACGAAGCTTCGCAAGGGTTTTGCCACCATGCGTAAAAAGGTCTTCAACTTGAAACCACTTATACATGACGCCACTTTGACCAGCATCGTCGCCATAGGCAAGTTGACTTTCCCAGGTATCGCCTAAGCTCACAGGCATTCCAGGCAACATCGGTTGAAGCTTCACAAGCATACGACCAAGCTCCATCACCGTTTGCCCTAAGTCCTGAGAACTTTCGGGAACGCGAACATCTTGCACAGCTCCGCTCATAGACATCTTGAGCTGAAAGTCTTGCTGGTTCATCGACTGTTCAATATGCTTGCATTCTTCTGGGCTTTGCTGATCCGAATGATACGTTACGGAATCCGCCACAAATTGTAAGCGCACCGAGCTATCTGAATAAGAGATAATTTTTGTCGATAATACATGAGCACTGAGCGCAGTACCCATGGCTTGCGGTGTTGATGATTCTGCTTGGATGATCCACTTCGCTTGCGACTCTAGTTGATACGCCTCAGGCTTAGGGTCTTTCGTATTGAACTGCAACACGACCTTATCGGACCCGCAGGAGCAGAACCACAGGGAAAGAAGAGCTAATCGAAGAGTTGAATGCACTCGCATAGGTGAAATTATAGCATATCTAAGGCGTTGATAAACAACAATTTACATGAGTTTTCAATTTGATCGGTTGCACAATTATCGACGATTCGAGTAAATAATTAAAGCAAACCCAACCCGAATAGGATACACTACTCCGAAGCGTTTTTCAATCACAAATAGACAGAGGAGAATTAATGAATAAAACGTTACTGATCGCACCGATCCTACTCATGGCGAGCATCGCCTTCGCTGACGTTGCATCTGACCGTGCAGCAGATTCTATAGCGGTTTGGGAAGTCAAAGCTCAGAACGCAAATACCACACTGGACTGGGACAACACTGCCAAAATGGATACTTGGTATGGGGTAGCTGTGGATGACGCAACGGGGCGTGTGACTTCATTGTCTCTCAGCGGGTCTGGATTGACAACATTGCCCACTGAGATTGGGAGCTTGACGGCTTTGACATCTCTTGATATTAGCAGCAATCAGCTGACATCATTGCCCACTGAGATTGGGAGCTTGACGGCTTTGACGGATCTCTATCTTTATAGCAACAAGCTTACGAGCTTGCCAGATGCCATTGGAAATTTGACTGGCGTATCAAACTTTCAAGTCCAAGGCAATTTACTTACGAGCCTCCCCTCTTCCATCTCAAAATTGACTCTTTTAACTGAGCTTGACGTTTATGACAATCAGCTAGCAAGTCTCCCTGCATCGATTGGGGACATGACGAATTTAACGACTCTCCCACTTTATAGTAACAAGCTTACGAGCTTGCCAGATGCCATTGGAAATTTGACTGGCGTATCAAACTTTCAAGTCCAAAACAATTTACTAACGAGCCTCCCCTCTTCCATCTCAAAATTGACCCTTTTAACAGAGCTTGACGTTTATGACAATCAGCTTACAAGCCTCCCCGCATCGGTTGGGGAAATGACTGGCCTTGAGTATCTAGGCATATACAATAACAAACTGAAGAGTCTGCCAGATACCATTGGGAACTTGACAAACGTTTTCGAAATCGATGCTTGGGACAATCAATTGGAAAGCCTACCAGCAGCAATTGTAAAGATGAGTAGCCTAACTGACTTGGAGATTGGAAATAACAAATTTGAAAGTCTCCCAGCGATCATTGGGAGCTTAACAAACCTGAATTATCTCAGCTTAGACAGTAGCAACTTTGAAAGTCTCCCTGGATTTATTGGAAACTTGACTAACCTGAATGTTCTCATTCTTAATGACAACAACCTAGCAAGCCTTCCTGATTCAATCACAAAGTTGGTGAATCTAGGGTATCTTGACATTTTCAACAATAAGCTCACCACACTACCCGCATCTATCGCAGACATGATCAACCTAAACCATATTGATGCATCCAACAATCACCTAGACACCTTGCCCGCTGCGCTCTATGGTCAGAACTTTATGAACCACGTTAGTTATTTGAAAGTGAGTAATAACTACCTCTCTACAGAAGACACAACCGTTTTGCATTCTCTCGGAACAAATTCCACTTATATACTAACACCTCAAAACACCCGCACGCCTTTAACGATTGTCTCTCCAATTGCGGATAAGGTTTACAATCACAATGACTCCGCTGTGATTACGGGAACGCTCACTGGTGTGGCAAATACAGACACGGTTAAGGTTTCTTGCTTGGGCTCTTTTGCCAGCACCCATGTTGGTACAGGGATCGCAATCTCCACTGACCCCACCCGCTGCACTCTGTACGGCGCACAAGCGTATGCATACACGTTGACCCTGCCTACCCTTACCGCCAACATTACCAAGGCTCCGCTCACCATCATAGACGCAAAGGCAGACAAGGTGTACGATGGCACGGCTGCTGCAACCATTACCGGCGCAACCCTGGCAGGCAAATATGGCAATGACGCTGTTGACTTTACTCTTGGCACAGCAACCTTCAACACCAAAGACGCGGGCACAGCAAAGCCTATTACCGTCACAGGCTCCGCGCTTTCTGGTGCAGATACCGCAAACTACTCGTTCACCGAATTGAGTGGCCTAACAGCGAACATCACGCCTAAGACAATTCACATCCAAGCGATCACTGATACCATCGTGAAGGGCGCTTCTGTACCAACTCTCGCCTATCTCGCAGACACAACGCTATTCAGCGGCGACACATATACTGGCGAGCTTACGGTAGCCCTAGGAAACACCGCTGGTCACTACGCGATCCTTCTGGGAACACTGAGTGCCGGTGGAAATTACACTCTGGACTTCACAAGCGCAGATCTAGTCGTCAATGCTGAAGTCGTTCGTACAATTACGGCAGTACAACCAAGTTTCACTGGCTCTACGAAAGCAACCATTTTCAACCTGCAAGGCAAGCAAGTTTGGGCTGGTAGCTTGAACATTCAAAACAACCACGTGACCATGCCAAACATCGGTGCGGGTCAATGGATCGTAAAGCTTGCGAAGGGCAATACCTTAAAGCTCGAACAAAACTAAGCGTTCGGCAAAGCACGACATTTATGAATCCTCAGGGCAATGGCTCTGGGGATTTTTTTGTTGTTATTGGCTACATTTGAAATTCAATCACGAGGTCTTTATGCTGTTCAATATCGAAATGATTCGTAAGGTGTATTCTCATATTCCCAGCCGAGTTTCCACTGCCCGCAAGGTGTTAGGTCGTCCGTTAACTCTCACCGAAAAAATCCTTTACTCGCATTTGGTGCCTGGCTCAGAATCAAAATCATATACTCGTGGAAAAGACTTCGCTGAATTTCACCCTGACCGCGTGGCGATGCAAGATGCCACCGCACAGATGGCTCTATTGCAATTCACCACAGCCGGAAAGCCTCGCACCGCAGTTCCATCTTCTGTTCATTGCGATCATTTAATCACTGCAAAAGATGGTGTGCAAAAAGACCTGCCTTTTGCTCTCGACGAGAATAAGGAAGTCTATGCGTTCTTAGAGTCCGTAAGCTCAAAGTATGGTATTGATCTTTGGAAACCCGGTGCAGGAATTATTCACCAAGTGGTGCTTGAAAATTATGCGTTCCCTGGGGGCATGATGATCGGCACCGATTCGCATACGGTGAACGCGGGTGGCCTTGGTATGCTTGCGATTGGCGTGGGTGGAGCCGATGCGGTGGACGCCATGGTTGGTCTCCCTTGGGAACTCAAGTATCCGAAGGTGATTGGCGTAAAACTTACTGGCTCTTTACAAGGCTTCGCTAGCGCAAAGGACATCATTTTAAAGCTCGCTGGCATATTGACAGTGAAGGGTGGAACCAATTGCATCGTCGAGTATTTCGGCGAAGGCGCACGTTCCCTTTCTTGCACAGGCAAGGGCACCATTTGCAACATGGGCGCAGAAATTGGCGCCACTTGCTCAACCTTTGGTTTCGATGAATCCATGGCGCGTTACCTACAGAGCACTGGCCGCACAGAGGTGGCAACGCTCGCAAACCAAATCAAAGCAGACCTCACCTGCGACGCAGAAGTCGAAACAGAGCCAACGAAATATTTCGATCAAGTCATTGAAATTAATCTATCTGAGCTGAAGCCACATTTCAATGGCCCCTTTAGCCCAGACCGCGCTTATGCATTAAGCGATATGAAAAATTCCCTGACAGAATTTGACAGTCCTGCAACCGTGAGCGCAGCTCTCATCGGCAGCTGTACCAATTCAAGCTACGAAGATCTTGCTCGCGCCGCATCCCTTTTAAAACAAGCGATGAACAAGGGGATTACATCTAAGTGTCCTCTCCTTATCAATCCTGGTTCAGAGCTGGTGCGCTATACCGCAGAGCGCGATGGCCTTATGAAAATTTTCACCGACTTTGGTGCCACCATTATGACCAATGCTTGTGGTCCTTGCATTGGCATGTGGAGTCGCCCTGGCGCAGAGAAGCAAGAAAAGAACAGCATTGTCCATAGCTTCAATCGCAACTTCGCCATGCGTGCCGATGGCAATCCCAACACACATGCCTTTGTCGCAAGCCCCGAGATGGCAGTTGTCGCAGCTCTTTCTGGTAGTCTCTTGTTCAACCCCGAGATCGACACCTTGCAAAACAACAAGGGTGAAGCTGTGAAACTTACTGCGCCAACGGGTCTAGAGCTTCCTCGCAAAGTCTTTGAAGCCGCCAACCCAGGTTTCCAAGCCCCCGCAGAAGATGGCTCTAGAATTACTATAGCCATCGACCCCAATAGCAAACGCTTACAGAAGCTTGAACCATTTGCACCTTGGAATGGCAAAGACATTTGCAATGCGCGCATACTCATCAAGGCCAAGGGCAAGTGCACCACAGACCATATTTCTGCTGCAGGTCCATGGCTCAAGTTCCGCGGACATCTCGAAAACATTTCGGGCAATCTTTTGATTGGCGCAATCAATGCCTTTAGCGGCGAGAAGAACAAAGTCAAGAACCAACTCAACGGCGAATTGTTGAAGGTGCCTGAATCCGCTAAGGTTTATAAGTCTGCAGGCATTGCAAGCATTGTGATTGGCGATGAAAATTATGGCGAAGGCTCTTCGCGTGAACATGCTGCTATGGAGCCGCGCTTTATGGGCGTTCGCGCAGTGATTGTGCGCAGCTTTGCCCGCATTCACGAAACCAACCTCAAGAAGCAAGGAATGCTTGCGCTCACGTTCGTAAACCCTGCAGACTACGAGAAGGTGCAAGAAGCGGATATGGCCTGTATCCTTGGGCTAGAAGCCTTCCAAGTCGGCAAGCCCTTTACGCTGCGCCTTTCTCATGCAGACGGAAGTGTTGACGAGTTTGCCCTTGCACATACCTACAACGATATGCAATGGAGCTGGTTTGTGGCAGGGAGTGCGCTCAATGTGATTGGGAAAAAGTAAGGCTCGAATTCCTCGTCAGTAAGCAACCAATTCAATACGAAAGGTTTGCATGGCTGTTGTATCTGTTGACCGTTGATAGTTCCAAACTAGCCAACGATCCATGGGTGCATTAACCTTCAAATAAATCTTCAGCTGAGATGGCTGCCCAGTAATCACAGGAGCATAAGTTGAGTCGCTACTGCTACTGATGTTGCTACTGCTGCTACTCAGGCTGGTATCGTAAACATTCGCCTTAACATAAGCTAGCGGATTGGTTAACGAAGTTGTTTGCCAAGAATAACCAGTGCTGATGTTTTGATCCAATGAAATTTTAACGACCCCCAGTACAGGTACAATCACACGAGCTCCGCTGTCCGCAATACTCAAAGCCCAATAGACAGTATCCGTTTTCAACGCTAGTGAATCTACACCACTCAATTGCAACATTGCAGCATTATTTAACAAGCAAGACCATTGGACAATACACCGATTTGCATCGACTTGTATGGTATCTAAATGAGATGCTGATGGACATGTAGACGGCTGTACACAACTGCCACTGAGCGCAGCTTTGGATCCATAATTCATTGTTGGATTCGATAAATCCTTAATGGTGAAAAAAGAGCCTTGAGGCACAAAAGGAAATACAACAAAACCAAGGGAATCAACCAGAGCATAGAATGGGGTTCCTTGCAGATAAAGGGTATCCGGCTGTTTTGGATTTGCTGGAGCACCCACAAAGAAGCGAATGGAACCAGAGACTTGCATCTGCAATTTATTCAAGGTATCGTGAGCATTCGCTGCTGGCAATGAAAATACAGCGCTAAGAACTTGCTCGCTGGAATCTTGAGCATAAGCCTGAACCAAATATTCGCCATTGGGAATGGAATCAAAACGATATTCACCCAGGGAATTACAAGCAACTGAAGAAACTCGTACAGGAATTGTACTCGCAAAAGATCCTGCTACTTTATTTCGTAATAAAGCCGTAGAGGCTTGCTCGCCTGATGCTCGATACAAAGCAACTTGAATGGCTGTCTTTGTTCCTGTGTTCCCCTCTGTAAACAAGACTGTTCCTACAATTTCATTCGGGTGGTCACTGCCACCAGCGACATCATCATGCACCGAGCAAGACATGAAAAGCAAAGAGAATAAAACACATAAACAGAACGATTTCATTCCTTTCTCCCATTCCAAAACTGGCTTACTGGAAATGCTTGAAGATTCACAGCAACCACTTTTTCCACAGGCTCATCCTTTGTTGCGGAAGCCAAAATTTCCTTGCGAATTTCATCGAGCTTACTATTGATCCGTTCAAAGGCTGCTTGGCTTGTTCCGAACACTGCGTAGCTTGCATGGCGTTGATCTTTTGGCAAGGACTCTGCGGCCTCGATCGCACGCAGCATATATTCACTCCGCACGGTCCGGAACACAACCCCAGGAACCCCTTCTGCACTGACAATCGCATCTTGTTGTTCATATCGCCCCGCAGCCTTTTTGCGCAATAAGCCTATACGCAGCAAGAGCTCAACGCCTTCGCGTGCCATGCGGGCAGAGATCTGCGGACGCACCATATGTCCCAACCGATTATAATCATTTGTCCAAGGCGCATGCACAACTAACTCTCTGAGCACAGGCAGATACCACTGACTGTAGTACGCCCATTGGTCTTCTCGCACTCGAGCGAATGCGGTTGTACCTCGAATCTGCTTCAGCTCTTGCAGATAGCGCCCGCGTTCAGCTGCCGAAGCGGCCTGATTATAAAGGACAAGCAAGCGAAAGAAAGAAGCCTCCCGCCCATGCAAATTCAAGGCTGGAAGCAACTTCTCCGTGGAATCGGAGCGTAAATTTTTTTCGCCTTTCAGCACGTGCACCAAGAAGGAATGACTTCCAAATCCACATTGGTGCGCAAAGCTTCGGATCGAGAAGGCTGTGTCTGCCGCCTTCTGCTCTGCGATGAAATCCCGCAGATAATTCCGAAAATTATCGTACCCAAAGATTTTCATTGGTTATTGCACGATCACAGCGATTGATAAATTGATTGGGTTCGCAGTCTTGTCCCAAGGGCGGACATAGTTTAGAGAAACATCATAACTGCCAGGCTGATTGAAGGTAAACCGGAATGTTTCTCGACACGATACGCCCGAAAATATTGGCACATAAGTTCCGGAAGAATCGTACGTGCTAGTTTGTGCGGGACACAGAATACTGCTGTCCATGACAACAGAACCCATGTTTGGGATAACGGATTCTTCCCATGTATAACCTGTCGATGAATTGGTTAATAGAGTCAGTCCGATAGCAGATCCTTGAGAAACGAAAACCGTATCGAAACCCGAAAATGACTGCTTGGATATGGTGCCATCTGGGTGAATAATCTGCAAGGAATCAACTCTAGAAACACCGCCCGAAGAAGAACTTGAAAGAGCTGAAGAGGAAGACACATACACAGTATCGTGAATACTTGAAGAGGAAATCACTCTAATGGTATCGAGTGAGTTTGATGAATGCACAACCACAGAATCTGAATCACGAACGCCTTTGTTTATGCTCGAAGAAGAGCCGTGCAACGAAGAGGATGCTTGAGTGGAATCGGAAACGCTAGATGTCCCTGGGGACGATGAAGAACTCGTTGGGCTCAGCGCTTTGTCTTGACAAGCGGTAAACGCCATGAAGCTAGCTCCGATGGCAACAACGAAAAGAGAATGTTTCATGTGGTCTCCTTATTATGCATGTGCATGCCATAAAAGTAGAGAACATTCCTTTAAATACATGGGTAAAAATACATTCATCTGGTCTCTACAGAGACCACACTTGACACAGAAAAGGCTAAGCGAAAATTGCTTTATTGCCCAACTTATTGAATTACTTCGCTGCGATATTGTGGTCTAGGTGCAACAAGTGCCCGAACCGCTCTTTCTTGGTGGCCATGTAAAGGTGATCGTGTTCATGAGGTGGCAGCTCATGCTGCACGCGCTCACTCACCTTGATCCCATACTTTTCAATGGATTCAACCTTATCGGGATTATTGGTCAAGAGCCGCACGCTTACTACGCCTAGCTTGCGCAGCATTTCCGCAGGGATCTGATAGTTGCGTTCATCGGCACCAAAGCCAAGAGCTACATTCGCTTCCCAAGTGTCGTAGCCCTTGTCCTGCAAGGCGTAGGCGCGTAGTTTGTTCACTAGGCCAATGCCACGGCCTTCTTCTTGATGGTACAGCACAATGCCGCGACCTTCTTTTTCGATCAGTTGTAGCGCGTGGTGCAACTGCGGACCACAATCGCAACGCAGGCTCCCAAGCGAGTCACCCGTAAGGCACGCGGAATGAATACGAGTCAGCACATCGCGCCCATCCCCTACTTCACCCTTCAAAATCACAATGTGATCTTTACCATCTTTGTTGTTCACAAAACCAATGATGCGAAAGGTTCCGTACTGCGAAGGAAACTCCGCCACAGACACCAATTTTACACACACATCTGCAGCACACTCCGCGCATTTTAGCCCTTTGGGACAAGCGCGTAGATCGTTCATATCTTGCGCAATGATCTCTTCAATTTCTGGAATTTTCATGCAGAAAAGATACACAATACGGAGGGATATGTTACGGAGGTATGGGGAAAGTGGAAAGTGGAAAAACATGCGTAATGGCCTAGTGATGAACGATAAGTGCGATAGCGATGATTGTCATCCCCGCGTAGACGGGGATCGGCGGCACGCGGGGCAGTAGTAGCAACGAGTTGCGAGGATCCCCGTGCGGTGCACGAGGATGACGCGGAACGTAGATCCCTCACACATTTGCGCTTCGAGTCACCATCGTTTGACGATGGTCAACATCTCTCTGTCATGCTGGCCTTTTCTGTCATGCTGGCAAAGCCAGCATCTCACCACTTTCCGCAACGTTGTGTGTAATGCACATTGCTATGGGATCCTGTTAGCACAGGATGACGGGAGGAGCTTGTCATCCCCGTGCTTGCACGGGGATCAGCGGCGCGCGGGGCAAAGGCTGCAGCGTGTTGCGAGGATCCCCGCCGGTGGCGAGGATGACGCAGAACGTTATGGGATTGCGCTTCTCGTTGGTTGCGGCAATGACGAAGCGGAGATCAGCGGTACGTGGT